>Ga0210057_1001791_pt1 | contig 31910 bp, 32 predicted proteins | sample CryGeyCG2114_010_2_FD_183968 | JGI IMG/M metagenome (GOLD analysis project Ga0210057, IMG submission 183968) | Groundwater microbial communities from aquifer - Crystal Geyser CG10_big_fil_rev_8/21/14_0.10 (SPAdes) (version 2) | ecosystem: Environmental > Aquatic > Deep subsurface > Groundwater ... | reverse complement strand
GCCATGATTTTCATATTCTGCGCTCGGAAAAGATGGGGCGAGATCTAGGAATCAAAATATTGACTTCAGCAGTGGAAACAAAGTCGCCATGGATAAAGTTAAAATTCTCCACTCGTGAAGCGATAGTTTATATCGCATATATTTTGTTCAAAATATAGAATTCTTTTGTGCCGCGGGGGTGAATTGAACACCCGACGCCAGCCTCTTCAGGGCTGCGCTCTACCACTGAGCTACCGCGGCATGATTTTAATACTAGTTAAAATACATGCAAAAAGCAAGATTATTACTTAACGTGTTTACATTAAGGTATATTTATTGTATTTTATATTCATTGGATATGGCGCTCGTAGCTTAATGGTAAAGCTCCGCTCTGTGGCGGCGGCTACGCGGGTTCGATTCCCGTCGAGCGCCCAACATATATTTAGTTTTTTACTTTTTGTTATGCTAGGATTTTCTTATGAAGACTAAAGTGGTTATTTTAGCAGCAGGAAAGGGGAGGCGGATGAACTCTGATATCCCTAAAGTTTTACTTTTGATTAATGAGAGACCTTTACTAAGTTATTTGGTTTCTTCGGTAAAGGAGTCTGGAGTTGATCTGTCTCCGGTTATTGTTGTTAGTCCTGAGAATAGGGAGATAATTCAATCTACCTTAAACTATACTGGACCGGTAGCTGTTCAACTTGAGCAGAAGGGAACTGGTTCAGCAGTTTTAGCTGCTCAGGATTTTTTAGGGTGTGATAATGTAATTGTCTTGTATGGAGATCATCCATTTATAAGTGCGAATACAATTAAATCTTTATTAGCGCTACATATTAAAGAGGGGAGTTTGTTAACTCTTTTAACAATTTTAGTTGATGACTTTAATGAGTGGCGAGCTCCATTTTCCTCCTTTGGAAAGATTGTCCGATCAGAGGATGGAAGGATTGAGAGAATAATTGAGGTAAAGGATGCAACAGCTGAGCAGTTGTTAATTAAAGAGGTTAATCCAGCTATCTTTTGTTTTAATCGGGAGTGGTTGATTGAGAATCTTCCAAAGATAAAGAATGAAAATACTCAGGGAGAGTTTTATCTAACTGACCTAGTGGGGATGGCGATGAAGCAGGGAGTAAAGATAGCCTCAATGACTAGTAATCCAATGGAGAGTATTGGAATTAACACTAAAGAGCATTTAGAGATTGCTCGGTTCTTAGCTAAGTAGATATTTAGTGATATACTAAAGCTAAGAATTAAAACTATTTATTTTATGAATAAGTTAGAAAGAGTGTTTTGGGGTGTTCTAAGAATATTTATGGGTTGGATATTTTTCTGGGCGTTTATTGATAAGGTGTGGGGCCTTGGTTTTACCACTGCACCAGAGAAGTCCTGGTTATCAGGTGGTTCACCAACTGCGGGATTTTTATCCTTTGCTACCAAGGGACCTTTTGGTGATATTTTTAAGTCCTTAGCTGGTAATCCTATTGTTGACTGGTTGTTTATGGTTGGCCTCCTCTTCATTGGTTTGTGTTTAATGCTTGGAGTTGGGGTTAAGTTAGCAAGTTACAGTGGAGTGGCAATGCTTCTACTTATGTACTTAGCTGGCTTTATTCCTCCGGAACACAACCCAGTTTTAGATGATCATATTATCTACTCAGTTGTTCTTCTTGGTTTTCCTCTGTATAACGCTGGTAGATTTTGGGGGCTAGGTGAGTGGTGGCAGAATACAACCCTAGTTAGAAAATATAAACTGTTAGCTTAAGATGATTGAGTCTCTTATACTGGGGGCTGTTCAGGGAGTTACTGAGTGGCTCCCTATTAGTTCCAGTGCATCAATTCTTTTGGTTAAGAATCTTTTCTTTAATGATTCTAGTATAAATATTCTTCAATTCAGCTTATTCCTACACCTTGGTACATTTTTTGCAGCTTTAGTATATTTTAGAAAAGATGTTTTCTTAATTTTAAAGACGGTATTTCAGTACAACTCCTCTAGTGAAGAGGATAAGAAGGTTTTACGGTTTTTAGTTATTAGTAGCTTGATAACGGGAGTGTTAGGAGTTTTCTTGATAAAGTACTTTGAGGATTTTCTAAATATTGGTCCAGTTGCGACTTTTTTTGTTGGTTTATTCTTGATAATTACCGGGGTACTGCAACTTAAAAAGAGAGAGGTTGGTAAGAGAGATGTGTTGGAGTTAAAAACTAGTGATGGTCTTCTTTTGGGAGTTGTTCAAGCTTTATCTGCCCTACCTGGGTTTTCTAGATCTGGTTTTACAGTAGCAGTTCTAGTTTTTAGAAAGTTTAAAGAGGATACTGCCTTAAGGTTGAGCTTTTTAATGAGTCTACCGGTTGTGCTGGGAGGGAATATTTTTTTAAACATTAGTGACTTGAGCTTGGCTAAGGATAATCTTCCAGGCTTATTTACCTCCTTTGTTTTTGGTCTACTAACGATAGATATTCTTTTACGTTTAGCGAGGAAGTACAACTTTGGAAGGTTTGTTATATTTTTTGGACTTGTCGCTATACTGGCAAGCCTGCTAAGCTAAGTTAATATGAAATACTTTATTGCTTCAAAGTGGAATAATATGAAACAAGTTCAGGTCTTAACAGAAAATCTTCAGGCTCTTGGTCATGAAGTTTTTTCTTATGTAGGTGATACTAGAAATTTTGTTTTAAAAACTGAGCTGGATAAAAGTCCTGATTCATTTAATCCTGGAGATGACTGGCAGAGCAGGGATCAGTTAAAAAAGATGTTTGATCATAATATGATCGGTATTGTGGAAAGCTCTGTAGTAATTATGCTCTTCCCAGCTGGTCATACCTCTCACATTGAGGCTGGTATTGGTTACGGATTAAACAAAAAGTTAATCTTGATTGGAGAAGTTGAGAATGTTGAGCCACACTACTTGATATTTAGTGAATGGTATAAGACGATTGATGATTTTATTGCTAGCTTAACTAAATAGCCTTTGCCTGCTCCTTGGTTTTCTTGGAGATCTCCTTTAAGAGATTTTTATCTTCTTTAAGTTTATCAGTTGCTTTATCTAGTCCAACTGCAATTTTCTGTCCCTCAAAAGTATAAGTAGCTCCTGATCTACTAACAACACCATTTTTGATTGCGGTAGTTAAGACATCTCCTTCATATGAAATTCCAGTTCCAAACATAATATCAAACTCAGCAACTTTAAATGGGGGAGCAACTTTATTCTTTACAACCTTAGCTTTTATTCTTCCACCTACTATATCTTCTCCCTTTTTAATCTGAGCGGTTCTTCTAATATCAATCCTTACTGAGGAGGAGAACTTTAAGGCTCTGCCACCAGGAGTGGTCTCTGGATTACCAAACATAATCCCTATCTTCATTCTTATCTGATTAATAAAGATAACCAAAACATTATGTCTGGCGGTAATTGCAGTTAACTTTCTTAAAGCCTGACTCATCATTCTAGCCTGAAGACCCATATACTGAGCCCCCATTTCTCCCTCTATCTCCTGTTTTGGAGTTAAGGCGGCAACAGAGTCAACTACAATAACACTCAAGACTCCTGATCTAACCAGGCTCTCTAAAATATTTAAAGCTTCTTCTCCATTATCTGGTTGAGAAATTAAAAGTTCGTTAGTCTTTACTCCTAGTCTTTTTGCATACTCTGGATCTAGGGCATGCTCAGCATCAATAAAGGCGGCTTTTTCTCCTTTAGCTTGAGACTGGGCAATAACGTTTAAAGCTAGGGTTGTCTTTCCACTAGACTCTGGACCAAAGATCTCTACAATTCTTCCCTTAGGAAGACCACCTACGCCAAGAGCTAGATCCAAGGAAAATGATCCTGTTGGGATTACATCTACGTCTACCTTCTTACCCTCACCAAGGGTCATAATTGAACCCTCGCCAAATCTCCCTTGAAGCTCTTCTACAAGAGCTTGGATTGTATTAGTTTGAGTTTTTTCTTCGGTCTTAACCTCCTTTTTTTGTTTTTTTATTTTAACCATAGTTTAGTCATTATATCAGGTGAGGTATAAAAAAACTATAAACTAGTTGAAGAGGCCTGATTAACTGAGGGTATCTCAATGACTGAGTCTAGAGTTGATGTTGCTATCTCCTCAAAAAATACCTGTCGTGAAACCTCAAGGCTTCCTCCTAAGAGTTTTTCTACTTTAAAGTTTATAAAATTTAGCTCATTAGAAAGATTATAACTGTAGATAAATCTTCCTTCATTGTCAGTTGTAACAACTTCTTGATTAATGGAGAGCTTATCAGATGGATCTATTCTTCCTCTTAACTCGATTATCTTTTCGTTAACCAGATAGGGAGATGGATCACTTGGAGGATAGGCAATTTCAATATTCGGCTTACCAAAGAAGCTGGTTGTAGTTAGCCAGTATCCGAATATTAGGATAATAATGAAGGCGAATATTAGGATAAACTTCTTTTTTTCCGAAGGTAGGGAAAAACGATTAGAGGGGAGCAGATCTTGAGAGCCGGATATCTTCTCGGAAAACTCTTTTTTATACGACTCAACTACCTCGTCCGGGTTAAGTTTTAAAACCTCAGCTAGTTTTACTAGGTAGACTCTAATATATGGGAAGGCAGGTAGCTTCTCGGGAATATCATCCAGGATAGCCTCTAGATACTCCTCTGGCATCTCAGTAGCTTTAATAACCTTCTTTATATCCAGGTCATTATACTCTATCTGATCAAGTAAAACTTCTCTTAGTCTTCTTTTTTCCATACGTGCTTATATTAACGCCTGGAGTAAGTTAAATCAAATCTCTAATTAAAGGCAGTCTTGATTTCATCATCAAATGTCTCCTTCTTGTTCTGAATACTAACTCCATACGTCCACTCAAATCTTGACCAGTTTCCACCTGCGTAATATCTTGAAGCTGCACACCTGAGCTGTTTACTATCGCTATATTGGCTACAAGCGTTAAGGTTGTCCTTTATTAGTAATGCCGTAGCAATAAAGGCATCACTATTTCTCCATGGCGAAGCAGGAGATTGACCAGTTATTCTAGCTACTGCTTTTTCATACAAGATCCAGGTACTTGGAATAAACTGAGATGGTCCCATTGCTCCTCCCCAAGCTCCGTCTTTAGAAATAGCACAAGAAACCAGAGTAGTTTCTGGATCTAGCCCTAGGTCAGCAGTTATTCTTAAAAAATGAGTAACATCGTCTCTTTTAGAATCAGGTGGTCCGGAAGCCATTGAATCCCGATAGTTACATTTACCGACATTGCTTCCTAAAGCAGACTCCTGATCTAAAATTGCTAACAAGAAGGAAGCCTCAACTCCGGTTGCTCCCTCAGCAAACTTAGCGATTCTATACGCCTCTTCAAAACTCATCTCACCACCACCGAGAATTCTAAATATCCTACTTCTAATCTCTGATGCAGTAGCTTTTTTCTCTGTGACAATCTGTTGATATTTTTGTTCATTGCCCTGAGTTACCTCAAGAAGCTTATCCTTTTCCTGTCTAGTTTTAGCCACCTGTTCTTTCTGAGCATCTTGATAGATCTTTAATACAGCGTTGTCATTCTTTTGATTTGCCAGTTGATCTTTTTGAAGAAGAAGCTCATCTCTAAGCTCAGTATTTTTCTTAACAGTCGCTGTTAAGCTAGTTTGAACATCTAGAAGATTATTTACCTCGTTAAAGAAGTCTGACAGGTTGTTGTTCTTTAATAGGACAGTAACTAAACTCTGCTGTTCCTGTTCGTACACTCCTTGAAGAGACTTGGATATTGCCAGCCTATTTAAAATTATCTTCTCCTCGGTTTGAGAAATTGTGCTGACCTTTTCTCCTATCTCTGATTCAATCCTTCTTAAGCTTAAGGTAATTGCTTTTATCTTTTGATTTAAGGTTTCAATCTTATTATCCAAACTGTTTATCTCAGACTTCAATGTCTTACCCTCAGCCTCATAAGCTTTGGCAATTGCTTGGTTAGCAGCAATCTCTTCCTCTATTTGTTTTAACTGCTCTTCAAGAAGAACTCTCTCTGCATCAGTAGACGCAGAAGCAAAACCACTTGAGTGATTTGGAGCTATTACTGACCCAAAGGTCATATAGATAACCATAAAGCTCACTATACTGATTTTCAGTATTTTTTTAAGCGGAATGTGATAAACCCTTGTTGCCAAGTTAACTCTTTTTTCTAAAGAGGTGAAGGGGGTTGTCTTGGGTTGTTTGATATCTACCAGAGTACAGGGTTTCATACTCTTTATTATAGCAAATATAAACACCCCCGAGCAGGGGGTGTCTAATATTTAGTCTCTTTTTTAACTCTCAGTAGGTTCTTCTACTACCTCAGGTTTCTCATCCTCAATCTTTATCTCCTCTAAGTTTACTTCTTGAGCTTGAGCCTGGTCCTCTTCCTCGCTTAATGGTTTGGTAATGGAGACGACAACTGTATCTAAATCAAGTTCAATCTCTGCGTTCTTTGGAATGTTAAGATCTTTAACTTTGATTATGCTACCAACATCAACTAAAACTGATAAATCAACCTTAATATCATGAGGTATATCAGCTGGGAAGGCCTCTATCTCTATCTCAGTTAAAGACTTAATCAATACTCCTCCCTTCTCTTTAACTCCTGGAGCTTCGCCCTCAAATATAAGTGGTACGCCAATGGTTATCTTCTCATCCATTTTAACCTGATAAAAATCAATTGATAAAACCTCGTCATTAACTGGGTGGTGTTGAATCTCGTGAATCATAACAGAACGCTTGTCTCCATCAATCTCCAGTGTAATCATAGTACTTTCACCAGCTTCTGAGTAAACCTTTAAAAAGTCTTTCTTATTAATAGACAGATGAATGTTTTCAGTACCGTGGCCGTATAGCTCTGCTGGAATTAGCCCTTTCTCTCTAAGAGTTCTAACCTTATATGAGCCAAAGTCTGCTCTTTTTTCTGCTTGTAATTGCATGCCGATGAGAATACCAGAAGTTTTAGGCTTTGACAAGAGGAGGTTGTATGAGTAAAAAAGCCTTGACTTTCGGTTTATGTTCGGTATAATGCAGTTATACGAAATAAGATTAAACTACTATGGTGAATATAACAAAAAAACAAAAGCAGGTCTTTGATTTTATAAATACATATATCTCTGAGAATGGTATATCTCCGACAATTGAGGAGATACGGAAAAAATTAAAGCTTAAGGCTATCTCTACTATTCATGAGCATATTAGTTCTTTAGAAGAGAAAGGGTATCTAACTAGGTCTGAAAACTCTGCAAGAAGCCTTTCATTAAAGAGAGAAATAAAGTCTATCTTAGAAATTCCAATTATTGGAAGAATTTCTGCAGGACTTCCAATTGAGGCTATTGAAAACAGTGAAGATACTATATCAATTGTTAATCCAAGCATAAAAACAGCAAAAGGATATTACGCATTAAGAGTTGTTGGAGATAGTATGATTGACGAGGGTATTTTTGATGGGGATATTGTTGTAATTAAGAAGCAGTCGGTTGCAGAAAACGGCCAGACTGTTGTTGCAATCATTGATGAGAATGAAGCAACTTTAAAGAAACTATATCGTGAAAAAACAAGATATCGCCTTGAACCAAGAAATCAGAATCTTCTTCCATTTTATCGGAAAGAGGTTGAGGTGAGAGGTATTGTTATTCAGGTTATAAGTAATATTACTGATAAGCCAGAAAAAACTGTTTCAAAAAAGACAAAGCATGGATTTAAAACGATTGACCTTTTTGCTGGTGTTGGAGGTATTCGTCTTGGATTTGAGAATGCTGGGTTCAAAACAGTTTTTGCAAATGACTTTGAATCAAAGTGTAAAGATACATATGACTTAAATTTTAAAGATTCAAAATTAATTGTTGAGGATATTCGAAAGATTGGAATTGACGATCTCCCAAAGTTTGACTTTCTTTTGGGTGGTTTTCCATGTCAGGCTTTTTCCATTGCAGGATATAGGCAGGGCTTTGAAGATGAAAAGGGTAGAGGGAATCTATTTTTTGATATCGCTAGAATTATTGATGCTAGAAAACCAGAGGGCTTTCTTTTAGAGAATGTAAAAAACCTAAAAAGCCATGATGGAGGTAAGACCTTTAGAATTATTCAGGAAACACTAGAAGGTCTTGGCTACTTTTTAAAAGCAAAAGTTCTAAATACTATGGAATATGGGAATATTCCACAAAATAGAGAGCGTGTTTATATAGTTGGTTTTAAGAATAAGGATTACTACAACGAATTTGAATTTCCAGAGCCAGTGAAATTAACAGTAAAAATTACTGATTTACTTGAGAAAAATGTACCAGAAAAATATTATTACAATGGTAAGCCGTTATTTGAAAAGCTAAAGGATTTTGTAAAAGAAGAGGGAAAGGTATATCAGTGGCGTAGGCAGTATGTTAGAGAAAATAAAAGTGGTGTTTGTCCAACCTTAACTGCTAATATGGGAACAGGAGGGCATAATGTGCCAATCATTAAAGACAAGAAGGGTATAAGAAAGTTAACTCCTCTTGAGTGTGCAAGACTTCAGGGATTTCCTGATTGGTATAAGTTACCTGATTTAGCAGACTCTGTTTTATACAAGCAATTTGGAAACTCAGTTAGCGTCCCTGTTATTGAGGCTATTGGAAGACAAATGATGGAGGCGATGAAAAGATATTAGCCAAAGAACTTTTTGAATTGTCCCCGTGCGTGCTCATCAATTTATATTTTCTTCCTTACCACCTGCCAAACCTTCTCTGCGATATCATCTTTAGATAGAAGAATAGAGCCGTTCATGCAAGAGATCTTTTTAAACTCCTTAGGAAAAAGATCAACTATCTCCAGATATACTTTTTCTGCTTTTTTAAGATGATTTAAATCTATCTCGTGAATATCTCTTTTCTTTCCTTTAAGATAAGCTCTCTCTTCCTTCTTCTTATTATCCACCAACTTCTGAGCTACCTGAGCTGGAACGTGTAATAGGATGCTTAAGTCTGGTTTTGGAATGTTGAATATCTCAAACTCTAAGTTATACAACCAGTTAAAATACTTCTTTCTTTGACTTAAGGTCTTTATCTTTGCTCCTTGATGACCCATATTTGATCCTACATATCTATTTGCTAGCACAATCTTACCTTTATCAATCGCCTCCCTTATCTTAAATGATGCATCAAAGCGATCCACTGCATAGTAGATTGATGCCTTGTATGGCCCGTTTTTATCAATAGAGCCGTATCTTCCGTTTAAATACTCAGTTACAAAATATGAACTGGGGCTTTTGTATTGAGGAAAGTCAAAGATAGCTATCTTCTTTTTTTCTTTTTTGAGTTTTTTAATTAGTCTCCTAAACTGAACTCCTTTTCCAGATCCATCGGTTCCTTCTAAAACTATGAACTTTCCTTTTGGCATTAGATTAAATATATCATAATTGATTTTTTAAGCTAATTAACTATACTTTCTAGGTATGAAGGATATTGATCTAAAACATGTTCGGGTGGCTTTAAAAAATGGGGGAGAGATCTTTGTTTTAGATACTGGCGCAACTATCACACCTGAGTCTGAAGCTATGCTTCAAGCTCTTCACTCTAGATCAGTTGGGGGAATAAGGCACCATCTTGAGGTGCTAAAGGAGAAGGGACCGGAGAAGTTTATGTCTAGTTTTTATGTTGGTTATGGACATAAGAGTATTGGGGACTGTGGAACGGTAACTATCTTTATTGAGGGAGTATCTATGTTAGCTGCTAAGGCGGTTCAGGACTGGGCTCTATATAGTGGGCAGGAGTCATCTACTAGATATATTGATTTTTCCAGCCAGAAGTTTATCAACCCAGCTGGTAATACCGATGGAGAGAATATACTTGAGAAGTGGCGATCCTTTTATCTTAAGAGTTTAGAACCGACAAAAGTGCATTTAAGAAACCTCTACCCAAAGAATGAAGATGAGGATGAGAAGATTTATGACAAGGCGATAACTGCTAGAGCTTTTGATATTTTAAGAGGATTTCTTCCAGCTGGGGCATCTACTAATTTAACCTGGCACACCAACCTAAGACAGGCGGCGGATAAGATAGCTGTTTTAAGGCACCACCCGCTAGAGGAGCTTAGAGATATAGCCGAGTGCTTAGAAAAGGCCTTATTTGAAGCCTACCCAAGCTCTTTTGGTCATAAGAAGTATGATACTACTGAGGAGTATAATATGGCCTGGAGTAGGGAAAACACCTATTTTAATCTTGATAAGGAGTATAAAGACGTAGAGGTCTTAAGAGACTGTATTGACCTAGAGTTATTAAAGGAAAATAAAGGTGTTTTAGAAACTCGTCCAATAAAAACCGAGCTTCCTAAGTACCTCAGTGAGTTAGGAACTATGCAGTTTGGTTTTATGTTGGACTTTGGATCATTTAGAGATATTCAAAGGCATAGGGCTGTTACCCAGAGGATGCCTCTTTTAACCTCTAAGTTTGGTTTTAACCCATGGTATTTTAAGTCTATACCCCCATCAATTAGGGACGAGGCTCAACTTCTGATAGAATCTCAAGAAGAAGCAGTTTCAAAATTAAAGTTAAGTAAGGTGGACTCTCAGTATTATCTGGCAATGGGGTACAACCTACCAAACCGCTTAACTGGAAATCTCCCTTCTTTAGTTTACTTAGTAGAGTTAAGAGCAACTAGATTTGTTCATCCGACTCTACAAAGAATTGCAATTAGAATGGCGAGTATTCTTGAAGAGAAGTTTTCTAGGTTTGGACTTGCTCTTCATCTAGATAAAGATCCTGGAAGGTTTGATATAAAGAGAGGGGAACATGATATAACTATTAAAAATTAACTAAATTTACTATGGCTCTTTCCGATAAAAAAATATTAGAGGCGATGAAAGATGGAGATATTGTTATTAATCCATTTAAAAGAGAGAACTTAGCAACCAGTAGCTATGATCTTACCTTGGGTGAGTGGTACTTTGTTGAAAAGTCACCGGAGAAGTTTAAGAATATCTACAACATTTACGACAAAAAAGAAACCGAAAGAGTCTGGGGAAAAACTCCAAAAAGAGCAGAAAAAGCTGAAGAGGTTTTTAAAAACTATAAAATTGCCTTTAATGGAATTTCAAAAAATGATCAGGTTATTCTACTTGAGCCAGGAGAGACGATACTAGCTCATACTGATGAGTTTATTGGTGGAAGAAATCATATTACTACCATGATGAAGGCGAGGTCTTCAATGGGCAGAAACTTTATAGAAGTATGTAAGTGTGCTGGCTGGGGAGATGTTGGTTACATCAATCGCTGGACAATGGAGATAACTAACAACTCATCCAACTACTCCATTCCTCTTGTTGTTGGTAGAAGAGTAGCTCAGTTAATCTTCTTTGAGACCGGAGAGATTTTACAAAAGGATTACACTACCAGTGGAAAGTACCAGACAAACTCTTCTATCTCACAGCTAAAAAAGTCCTGGAAGCCAGAGTCTATGCTCCCAAGACTATATAACGACAGAGAGATAAAGAAGCGTTAGACAAATTTGCCCCCTAAACTAACATTAAATTATAACAACCACTTAATTATCAATTAATATGGAATGGAAAAACCTTGCACCAGATCTCGTACGTCAACGAGTTATAATCGAGGGAACAACTGATAAAATAGTCGAACCTGAAAAAATAAAAGAGTACCTTGGTGCACTCGCTGAAGTTACCGGAATGGAAAAACTTTCTGGTCCATATGCTTACACAGCTCATGATATGGGCTATGGTGGATGGATTCACTGGAAATCATCAGGGGCGGCTTTTTATTCATATCCAACAAATCCTCCTTTGTTCACAGTTGATTGTTATACATGTAAACCGTTCTCTGCTGAAGAAGCTGCCACATTTACCAGAAAGTTTTTCAACGCACTCGATCTGGTATGGCAAGAAGTGAAAGTTTAGGTCGGGCGTGGCTAAACTTTCACCAGCGCTTCGGGGCATTGCACTGACTTAAGCCTCTTCTCACGCAACGAAGAATATATGACTTATCTCAGTTGTGCTCCACTCATATCCTTATCGTTAAAGATTATTAAACAATCTCAACTTCTCAACAACTACTTTTTCAATTGCTTCAATAACTAAAGGAGTTAGTTTGTATGGAGCTATCTGATCCGGGTCTTTTTCCAGAGAATAGTCCGTTGCCTGTCTCCAGGCTTTTCTAATCTCCGTACTAACATGAATCATGTTGATCCCGGCTTTAATTGCCGGAGATATATCTTCGTCTGGAATACCAGAGGCTCCGTGAAGAACAAGTGGTATATTAACCGCCTCCTTAATCTCCTTAATCCTTTCAATGAATAAATGAGGGTTCTTCCCTTTAGCAATCATTCCGTGAATATTTCCAACTGCTGGAGCTAAAAGATCCACTCCAGTCTCTTCTACATACCTTTTACAATCCTCTACGCTGGCAACTGCATCTATGGTAATTGCCGCACCCTCGGGAATATCTTGAAGAATACTAGAGCCACTACCAATATATCCTACTTCTCCCTCAATTAATCCTTGATATCCCTTCTCTTTTGCATAAGAGACAACCTCCTTACTATTCTTAATATTCTCCTCTAGTGACTTTTCAGCTTCGTCAATGATAACCATATCAAAACCGTCATCAACTGCCTGCTTAGCTAACTCAGCTGTATCTGAGTGATCAGCATTAAGGAAGATAGGGTAGTCATCTGCTTCTCGCATCGTCCTTATTATCGATACCACCTCAGGAGATCCAATATACCCCCTTTCTCCATCAGAGGCACCGATAACTACCGGAATCTTTTCCCCCATCTCACTAGAGACCTTCTTAGCTGCTGAGTATACTCCCTTTAACATCTCAATATTAGCGATATTAAAGTGACCAATTGCAACTTTTTTTTCTTCTGCCCAAGCAAAGGCTTCTATAAGATTTTTCATATTTAGATTATATCACCCTTTGACAAGGTACTGGATAATGAGGTTAAATGGCTGCTTGGGAGGTGAATCATGAGAGTCGTCGTTTTTAGGGGAGGCTTCGCCTTCTTTGAAGGCGACCGACTGTTGCGGGTAGTACCCGCAACCGACCTCCCTCCGGCCCCACGGCCGGAGAAGTTTCTCTGCGGGCACGACGGCCCACAGGAGAAAAAGCCGGGGCGGTTGTTCTGCCCCGACTGCGTCGCCCGGAGGAGGGTTTCGAATTGACTTTCGGGACCCTCCACCAACCCATAATTTGACTAGAAGAGCTGATTTTGCTATCATATTCGCATTATTTATGATCACTAAGAAAAGAGATTCTGCGTTTGCGCAGTTATTAAAAAAGGATACTGAAATCCTAAAACCTTTAAAGCTAGTTGAGTTTATCGAAGGTAAGTTGATTAAAAAGGGTCAGAAGATCGCCTACTTTGATTTAGGTAATCTTGGTACTGGAATCTTGTATGGTGCTGAGTTTGTAAACTCTGGAAGTGCTGTTAGAAAACTAAATATTGGCGATGCTGTTTCTGTAAAGGTAGTTGAGGTGGAAAATGAGGATGGTTTTGTTGAGGTTTCTTTGTCTCAGGCTGGTCAGCAGGAGACCTGGAACGAGATTAAAGAGATTAGGGATAATGATGATATTATCAATGTGAAGATAACTGGAGCCAACTCTGGTGGACTTCTAACTGATGTTTCTGGAATAAAGGCCTTTTTACCTGTTTCTCAGTTAGCTAATGTTCACTATCCACGAGTACCTGATGGGAATAAGGAGGGGATTTTAGATGAGCTTAAAAAACTAATTGGTGAGACTCTAAGAGTGAAGATAATCAGTAATAATCAGAGTATGAATAAGTTGATTGTTTCAGAGAAGGAGATTGCTGATGAGAGTGTTAAAGAGATATTAGGTCAGTTTAATGTTGGGGATGTTATCGATGGCGTCATCTCTGGAGTTGCCGACTTTGGTGCTTTTTTCCAGTTTGAAAAACAACCAACCATTGAGGGCTTAATTCACATTTCTGAAATTGACCACCGTTTGATTGAAAGTCCTAAGGAGATTTTAAAGGTGGGAGATAAAGTTCAGGCTAAAATTGTAGAGATTAAGAACGGTCGAGTAAATCTCTCTATAAAAGCGTTAAAACCTAACCCGTGGGAAACTATAGGTGATAAATATAAAGAAGGTCAGATTGTTGAGGGTACTGTTACTAGATTTAATCCCTTTGGTGCCTTTATCGGCCTAGATAGGGAGATCCAAGGACTTATCCACGTTACTGAGTTTGGTTCAGTTGAGGAGATGAAGGCTCAGTTAGTAATTGATAAGCAGTACAAGTTTAAAATAGAGTCTATGAAGCCTATGGAGAAAAGAATTATATTAAAATTGTCAAAATAATCTTATGTTATCAACTACAAAAAAGAAGAGAGTAATAAATCAAGCTCAAATAAACGATAAAGATACTGGCTCAGTTCCTGTCCAGGTATCTTTATTAACTAAGAGAATCGATGAGCTTACTTCTCATTTAAAAAAACACAATAAAGACAATCATTCCAGAAGGGGATTGGTTTTAATGGTTGGAAAGAGAAGAAGATTACTTAACTATCTTGAGAAGAGCAACAAGAGGGGTTACAACGCTTTAATCAAGAAACTCGGTCTAAAGAAGTAGAGATACTTTTTTAGTATAATTAACCTATGAAAGAAAATATGCATGATCATCAAAGGGTTGGTATTTTTATTGACGTTCAAAATCTTTACCACTCAGCAAAAAATTTATATGGCTCAAGGGTTAACTACCAGGAGCTAATTAGTAGTGTAATGGGAGAAAGGAAGCTTATCCGAGCTTTAGCCTATGTTGTTAAAACAGAGGATGTTCTAGAGGATATACCAAAGGCAAAGGGGGTTAAAAGCGAGTCTAGCTTCTTTGATGCTTTAAAAACAGCAGGCTTGGAGTTAAGAAGTAAAGACATTCAGCTATTTCCAGACGGGAGTAAGAAGGCTGACTGGGATGTTGGTATGGCGATAGATGCTGTGAGAATGGCATCCTCTCTGGATGTTATCATTTTAGTTACCGGAGATGGGGACTTTGTTCCCTTAGTTGAGTATCTTAAATGGGGTAAGGGAGTTGAGGTAGAGGTTGCTGGTTTTAGTCGAACTAGTAATGCTACTTTGAAGGAAGTTGCGGATAAATTTATCTCCTTAGAAGATATTCCAAAATTATTAATTAAAAAAAGTGGTGAGCGAGGAAAAGTTCATCAGGTAAGAAATAAAAAATAACAGTATGGATTTAAAGAAAAAAATATTTAAAACAGAGTTTGCCGGAAAAGAACTAGTGCTAGAAAAGTCTATTCTGGCTGGTCAGGCTAACTCAGCGCTACTTGGTCGTTATGGAAACTCTAGTGTTTTAGTAACGGCAGTAATGGGAAAGAAGGACTCTGACTTACACTACTTTCCTTTACAAGTTATCTTCCAGGAGAAGTTTTATGCAGTTGGAAAGATACTAGGAAGTAGATTTATGAGAAGAGAAGGTAGACCATCTGATGAGTCGGTCTTATCCGGAAGGATAATTGATCGAGTTATTCGTCCTTTGTTTGAACAAAGAGCAAGAAGAGATATTCAAGTTGTTTTAAATGTTTTGTCTTATGACGCTGATGATGACTTAAACTTCTTATCCTTAATTACCACCTCAGCTACGCTAGCTATATCTGAAATTCCCTGGGGGGGTCCGGTAGCTGGTGTATCAGTTGCTAAAAAAGATAATGAGATAGTTATTAAGCCTACAGAGGAGATGAAAAACTCCGGTGTTAGCTTTTCTTCTTTTGTAGCTGGAACTAAAGAATATATCAATATGATTGAGCTTGAGGGTGTTGAAGCTAATGAAGAGGACATCTTATCAGGGTTTGAAATGGCTCATCAGGAGATTAAGAAGTTAATTGATTTTCAAGAGAGCATTGTTAAAGAAGTAGGCAAGGAGAAGGTTATATTTTCCGTACCTGTACTTAATGATGAAACTACCAAACAGATTATTGATTTTGCTAGACCAAGACTTAGTGAAGTTATCTACCTTAAGGATAAGAATGAAAGAGATAATGCAGTTGAAAATGTGACTGAAGAGTTAAAAACATTCTTAACCAGTATTGATGTTGATGTTAATGAGAATAAGAGAGCGATTGATGACGTTGTTGAGAAACTAACTGATGATATTGTTCATGAGAACATACTCTCTAATGAGAAACGTCCTGACGGTAGAGGGTTAGATGAAATTAGAGAGCTATATACTGAGGTTGCTTTACTGCAAAGAGCTCATGGATCAGGCCTTTTCATTCGAGGTAACACCCAGGCACTAGCCGTAGCTACGCTTGGAGCTCCAGGAGCAGAACAGATAGTTGAGGATATGATTGTTGATAAGAAGGATAGATTTATGCTTCACTACAACTTCCCTCCATTTTCTGTTGGTGAGACCGGCCCTTTTAGAGGTCCTGGTAGAAGAGAGATTGGTCATGGTGCTTTAGCTAAAAAAGCTTTAGTTAACATGCTTCCAGAGAAGGAGATCTTCCCTTACACAATTAGAATTGTTTCTGAGATATTAAGTAGTAATGGCTCTAGCTCAATGGCTACTGTTTGCGCCTCAACTGCAGCTCTAATGGATGCCGGTGTTCCAATTAAAAAGCCTGTTGCTGGTATTGCCATGGGGCTAGTGAGTGATAAGGATGGAAAGTATAAGGTCTTAACTGATATTCAAGGATATGAGGATCACTATGGTGATGCTGATGTTAAGGTTGCCGGAACCAAGGACGGAGTTACAGCAATGCAGATGGATGTAAAAATTGGTGGACTAACTATGCCAATGCTTAAAGATGAGTTAACTCAGGCTAAAAAAGCTAGGTTGCAGATACTGGATGTGATAACTGGGGTAATTGCTAACCCAAGACCAGAGATCTCTCCACTAGCTCCAACTATTCTAAGTACAAAAGTTCTTCCTTCACAAATAGGTTTAATTATCGGCTCTGGTGGAAAAACTATCAATGGGATTATTGAGAAGACTGGTGCTTTATCAATTGATATTGATGATGATGGAACCGTCTTTATCTCCGGAGAAAACCGAGAAACTGCCCAGGCTGCTCTTGGTGAGGTTAATGCCTTAGTTAAAGAGTATAAGGTTGGAGATATAGTTACAGGAGAAGTTATTAAACTTCTGGACTTTGGAGCAATTATTGACATTGATGAAGGACAGGAAGGAATGATTCACATCTCTGAGATAAATAACGAGTTTATCAAAGACATCAATACAGTTATTAAGCTTGGTGATAAAGTTCAAGCTAAAGTTGTAAAGATTGATAATGGGAAGATAGGGTTATCTATCAAAGCTCTAAAGAGCTAGGTAAACCAAAAAAAACCCTGAAAATGGGCTTTTTTGTTTGCTAGGTTATATATTCTAAGCTATTATTAACGACTTTTATTATTTTCTCTATAACCGATTATGTAAAAGATTGTTGCGAATAAGAAAAATATTGCAAGAAAACTATAAATTGGTTTTGATTCATAACTCATAGATACAGCCAGGGCCCAAAAGAATGAAAAGGAACCAAATAGAAAAATGATAAATGCTTGAGTAGGTGATACTTTGTATATTTTGCTCATGTTTTATATATTAGTTTAATTGTTCCTGTATGTCTATAATCTTATGCCTTTTTTGTTGCCAAATTAATTATTATCAACACCTTTACGATCTTCAAATTGGATTGTCGTAAATTTATGTTATTATAAAGAAAACAATTAAGTATTCTTAATATATGGCAGATGAAATTATAAACAATGGGGCGGTTAATTCAGATGGAACTCCAAATGTAGTTCCGGCTCCTAATTCAGCTGAAGAGCCAACTCTTCGAACAATGCAGTCAGATACTGCTAACTTAAATGCACCAGCAGAGCCAATAGGTATGCCACTTAATCAGGTAAAGCCAGAGATTAACAATGCACCTATTTTTGATGCTGATGAGCCTGCATTTACACCAGAAACTCAGTTTAGTGAAGATCCTGTTGATTCAATAATTAGCCAAAAGAAGTCCAATCTAGTTAAGTTTATGATAATAATTCTCTTAGTTATCATAGCTGGTGCTGGTATCTGGTTTTTCTTTTTTAGAGGAACTCCAAGTCCGGTAGAGAATAACGACATGGGAGATCTAACTCCTATTACAGACAATGATGTAATTATAGAGAATAATGTTCCTGTTTCTGGATTTAGTCACTTTCCAACTGGTTCAGTGTCAAGAATCAATCTACCTTTAACTGTTATCTCCTTAACAACCATAAAAGGAGGAATCATTTCTCAAGCTGAGCTATTCCCAGCTGGCCTCTCTGAGGTTAACCTTACCGAAAATGGCTCACCTGTTTCTTTTAAGATGTTCCTAACTGAATACGCCCCTACCTTTTTAGAGTCAGTGGTTACTGATAGCTTTTTTGAAGATGAGTTTACCTTGTTTGTTTATAAAAACGAGTTGGGGATCTGGCCCGGCTTTATCGCTAATCTAAACACTAGTTACGACACTGAGCTTTTCCTTGAGTGGTTAAGAGCTTTTGAGCTTTCAAACATAAATGAGTACTTCTTAGTTAATCCAGGTACATTTGGTACTGCCTTTAAAGATGGTCAGGTACTTGGGATTAACGACAGATACAGCCCAGGAACAACTGCTGGTGCTTCACTAGGTTACTTGGTTAACGATGGAAAGTTCTTACTAAGTACATCTTTTGATGGAATGAAAGAAGCTTTAATTTCGGCTAAAATGATAACTATAAATGAGTGAGACTAAAGTATCTTCTTCATTAAGGAGCAAAGAAGTCAACCTTAGGACATTAGACTCTGATAAGAAATCTATTGGTACTGGCCATGTTCCACCAGAGCCACAGGTAATGACTCCACCAAGTATAGAGATTAAGACTAGGGATTTCTCCTCAAACATACCAAAAAGAAAATCACCTTTATTTAAAGCTATAAAGGTGATTTTCAATCTTCTAGTTCTTCTTGTTGTTGCCTGGTCAGTTTATACTTATGTCTGGCCAAAAATTGCAACCTACTTAACTGGAGAGGTTACTCTTTAGACTGCAATTCCTGCTTATACTCCATACAGTATCTTGATTCAGGGTCTGCCTTTAACAACTCTATCTCAATCGGCTTACCAGTTTTTTCACAGATTCCGTAGCTTCCCTCCTCAATCTTAATCAAGGCATCTCTTACTTTTTGAAATCGTTTTCTTAAGGAGTCTACAGCTCCGAGGTTTGTACTGTATGCCTCTGCCTCGTCAGTTTCTTCATCAAAGCTGTCAATATCATCTCCCATATCTACAGGCTTATCCAGATCTTTAATCTGTCTTCCTAATTTTTCTTTTGAAAGCTCGAGTCTTGCTTTAAGCTCAGCTATTAGTTCTTTTGTTAACATATTGATTAGTATATATTGTTTAATTCCCAGAGTCTAGACAGGAAGTTTTGGAAGCTTTTTTGGAGCTGGTTTTGGCCCTTTTGGAATTGGTTTAGAGCTACCTGACTTTAATTCCTCCTGCTTTGACTTGTCTGGCTTTGATTTCTTTTTACTTGGTTCTTCCTCGTTTACACCGGCTAGTGGAGAGCCCGTGTCTTCAAAAGCACTCTCTTCCTGATCAAAGCCCTCTAGCGCCTTATTCGCAGCCTGAGCACCAACTTTTACCTCACCAGCAACCTCAGCTACTGCTAAAGCCTCAGGGGCGACAACCGCTACTGCTTTTGCTCCTTTTTCTACTAGAGCAGCTTTTTTTTCAAGCTTCTCAACTAGTGGTTTAGCTATTTTAAGAGCTTTAATCATCCTCTCCTGAATCCTAACTTCAACAAAGATAGTTACTACAAAGGCGGTACATCCAGGGAGAACCTCAGATATGAGTGGAATTACCTCGGCTACTCCTGTAACTACAAAAAGAATATTAATTAGCCAAGAACCTGCATCTGCTCCTGGTTTTTTTGGATTAACTTTTCCAATGCCCATGAAATAGAAGGCGATTCTAAAGCAGATTATCACTACCGGGGATAGAACATAACCTACGCCAGATATAAACCCTAGTCCATCGGCTATCAGCGCTGTAATAGTCATGGCAACAAACAGCCATGTTGGAAATTTAGATTGTTTAGACTCCATACTTAATATTATATCAGGAAAAAGAAGTATGTTAGAATAAAGTACTTTTATGTTCAGTGAACTTAATGATCAACAGAAAAAAGCAGTGATGCATCCTGGTGGCCCACTCTTAATGGCTGCTGGTGCTGGAAGTGGAAAAACCAAGGCTTTAACCAGTAGATTAAAGTTTTTAGTTCACTCTGGTGTACCAGCTCATGAGATAATTGCAATAACTTTTACTAACAAGGCGGCTAAGGAGATGTATACACGAGTCTTTGGTGAAAAAAAACCTTATCGCTCCTGGCTTCCTTCTTTTCCCTACAAAGGTCATCCTTTCATTGGTACTTTTCACTCTCTTGGAGCAAAGATTCTAAGAAACGAGATTGATAGCTTTAAGAACAGGACTACTTCATTCTCAATTTTTGATGATACTGATTCTCAAAGAGTTGTTAAGCGAATTCACAAAAGTCTCTCCTTGTCAGAGAAGTATAAGGTTAAATATCTTGGTGGTAGGATAAGTAAGATTAAAAGTGAGTTACAAAACCCCTTGTTCTTACTGGACTCTCAAAAAGAAGAGGATATAGTTCTTTATGACATATTTATCCAGTATGAGAAGATAATGGAGGAGAATAATGCCTTTGATTTTGATGACTTAATTCAAAAGCCGGCTAATCTTCTCTTTAGTAATAAAGAGATTAGGGAGAAGTATCAGGATATGTTTCAGCATGTTTTAGTTGATGAGTATCAGGACATAAATACATCTCAGTACAGACTTTTAAAGACCTTAGCGGATAAGCATCAGAATATAACGGTTGTAGGTGATGATGCTCAGGCTATCTACTCTTTTCGTGGAGCTGACTTTAGAAACTTTTTAAACTTTACAAAGGACTGGCCTAAGGCAACGATAATTAAGTTGGAGCAGAACTACAGATCAAGTAAGAATATTATAAATGGCTCATCTGGCTTGATTAAGAAGAATAAGGTGCAAACTAAAAAGACTTTGTGGACAGATAATGAACAGGGGGAGAAGATAAGTATTCTTGGTCTTGGTGATGATGAAGCTGAGGCTACTTGGGTAGCAAACGAGATTAGATGTATTTACGACACTTATTCTGATACGAGTATTGGGATAATCTACAGGGTAAATGCTCAGTCTAGAGCTATTGAGCAGGCTTTAATCTCTCAAAATCTTCCTTACATTATCTTTGGAGGTTTGAAGTTTTACGACAGAAAAGAGGTTAAGGATATTTTAGCTGCTTTAAAGATCGTGATTAATCCCAGCGACTCAATGAGTAAGGAAAGATTAGAAAAGTCTCTAGGAAAAAGAAGAACAGAGACACTTTTAAAAGCCCTGTTTGAGCATCAAAACCAAGATGCTAGTGAACTTATCAGCTTATTCCTAGAGGTAACTGATTACCTCTCCTTACTAGAGAATAAGTTTAACAATGCTCAGGAGAGGTTGGAGAATATTGTTGAGTTAAGTAGTTTTGCTAGTCAATCAGATAACCTGGATTCCTTCTTGGAGTCGGTTTCTCTTTTACAAGCTACTGACTCACCAACTGAAGGTATTAGTAATAAGAAGTTTTCTCCAGTCAATCTAATGAGTATTCACATGGCTAAGGGGCTTGAGTTTGATTATGTTTTTGTTGTTGGCTGTAATGAAGGGAATATTCCCCATGAGAGGTCTTTATATCACGAGAGTGAGATAGAGGAGGAGAGAAGACTAATGTATGTAGCTATGACTAGGGGGAGAAAAAAACTTTACTTAACCTATGGAAGTTACCCTTCTAGATTCCTTTATGAGATTCCAACTGAGCATGTTGAATTTATTAACTCTTTAGGTGGTTTACCTGATGAGGATGAGATGTATATTGAATACTAAGAAATGAAAAAATCCTTAGGACAACATTTTTTAATCAATGACTCAGTTATTAACAAGATACTAGAGAATATTATTGTTACTCCTAAGATGACGATTATTGAGATAGGTCCTGGAGAAGGTTTTTTAACAAGACCTCTTATTAACTTCTGTCAGGAGAATGATTGTGAGTTTTTAGCTCTAGAGAAAGATGACTACTTAGCAGAAAAGCTTTTACAAGAAGGAGTAAACGTAAAGAATACTGATGCTTTGGAGTTTTTAAAAAACGACACCTCTTTAAGTAACTATACTGTAGTTGGAAATATTCCTTACTACATAACCGGGAATCTTCTTAGAACTCTTAGTGAGAAAAATCCAAGGCCTAATCAGGTTATCATTATGATTCAGAGTGAAGTTGCTGATAGGATCTTAGCTGAGCCTCCAAAAATGAACTTATTAGCAGCGGCTACCCAAGTCTGGGCTAGTGGGGTAGTACTGGCAACTCTTAGCCCAGAAAACTTTAATCCTCCTCCAAAAGTCTACTCAAGTATTATCAGCTTAAAAACCAGGGATAAGGTTCCTGATGACTTATCCTTTTACTATGACTTTATTAGAACTGCTTTTAAACAGCCAAGAAAAACCTTTTATAACAACTTAAGAGAGAGGATAACTCCAGCTGAGGCTAGGAGATTAGTTGGTGATAATGAAAATATCAGAGCACAGGAGTTAGATATTAACACTCTCACTCAAATGGCAAAGCTATACACAAGCTATATTACATAGAAAAGGGTATACTTATATAGAAGACTTGAGTCTTCAAGGTATAATAATGAGTAATGGACTTAAGAAAACGATAATAATCGGCCTTCCGGCTATTCTTGCCATATTTACTGGTCTTGTTCTTTGGTCTAGTTATCGGAACATTAACATAACACCTGAAATTGATCAGGTACCAAGGTCAAAAATTCAAAAGGTTTCTTCAGAAACAAATATCAACCTAACTACTGAGCTAGCTAGTAAGTTTACTGAGACGATATTAAAGAATAATCCAGAGGGGATATCTGATGGTGTTTTAGTTAGTAGTCCCGATGAAATTGCCAGGCTGACAATTGAAGAGAAACTTCAAGATTTTGATCCGTCTTTCTTAATTCCTAAAGTTGGTTTTACTGAGTTTACTATCATTGTTAATCCAGTGAACAAAGACTACTCTAACTACTTTCAAAGATACGCTTTGATTTTACACAACAACGTGAATAGTGAAAACATGATTCTGACTACTAAGACGATTGAGATGAATGACTTTAGTACACTAATTAAAGGATATAGTACTGCTATTAATCAGTTATACAGCATACCGGTACCGGAGGATCTTGTTTTTATGCATCAACAGACAATGACTCTTCTTGGCACACAAGAGAATATATTCCGAACACTTGCAAAGTATGAAGAGGATCCCTTAAAAGCCTTGTACGCTGCCAGTATGTATGACTGGGTTGTAGAAGAGGCTGAACTTTTGCAAGAATATATATTAGAATATATAAGTAGGAATAATATTAAATTTGAAAAATGAAAAACATTTTAAAAAAGTTTAAAAATATAATTATCAGCTTACTAGTAGTTAGTATGCTTATTACCTATAGCCCTGCCCAGGCAACAGGTATTCCAGTTTTTGACGGTGGGAATTTTGGTCAGAATATCATGAATATTATTGAAAATACTATTGGGGCTGTTCAGCAAGCCTATGATACCATCCAGGGCTATCTTGAGTTTGATCTTTCCTTTGTTGTGTCAGCCCTAAAACAAGAAGTTCTAGGTGAGCTTAGCTCACAGGTTTTGAGCTTCTCTAGTGGTAATTCTACTGAGCCTAAATTTGTTCAAGATTGGGGATCCTTCTTAGAAGGCTCATCTTTAGCTGGTAAAGCAGCATATACAGATAGCGTAGCTAATAGTGATATATGCCCAAGCTTTAAGCCTCAGATTTTAAATTTCTTAGGTCACTCTGGTGATAGTTCATCTGGTGGTGGGAATAGTAATCTAGATTGTAGTTATAATGAATCTTCTTATCGCCAAAGCTTTACCGGTGGTGGTGGTTTAAGTACTTACCTTCAAACTCTTGAACCACAAAATAACTTTTTAGGTGTTTACTCATCTGCTTTAAATGAACAGAGTCAGGCTGGAATAAAAGCTGAAGAAGCAGCTAAAGCTGAAGCTATCGCTGGCGGTGGTTTCTTATCAGTGAGAGATGAGGATGGAATAATTACGACTCCTGGCTCCTTAATACAAGACTTAACCTCAAAAGCAGCTACGGTTGATTTTGATCTAGTTGTTAATGCTGAACAGTTAGAGGATATTATTTCGAATATGGGACGTTCATTCATTTATCAATTAACTGACAACAGTTCTGGTGGTTTAACTGGTTCTACCACAAACAGAAATAGAAAAACTAGAAACCCTGACGGTTCACGAGAGGAACTTAATTGTGATAACTCTCCTGAAAACCTACGAGATGCTTGTCTTGAAGCTCAAGAATCAAAACAAGGATCTCCAGGAGTTCTGCTGGAAACTACCGCTAATCAACTTAAAGAGATTATTAATGTTAGAAGAAGTACAGACCAACAGATTACTCAGGCCAGAAAGGATGAAAAGGATTTAGTTGATAGATTTAAGAGGATCTATAGGACCGGAGGTAGAAGACGATGTTATGAAGGTGCTGTTAGATTAGCTGATCCTTCTTCATTTGATCCAACCATTCCAGATCCAAATACTGCTTATACATATGATATTGACGGAGATAGTGTTAGATGTACCTCTAGCGAGGAGATTGAGTATCATAAAACTATTCTAGCCTCTTTAACTTCTTTAAAGATGGAGAATCTTGTTGAGTTAGAAAAAGCTATTAAGTTTAATAAGGTTTTGAATAGGAAGACAAACGCAGAGGATATCCTAGCATTAACTGAACAGTTTGTTACTGAGTCTAGGCAGTTCTTAACTCAACCAGAAAGAGATAGCAATGGGGAGCTGGTTCCTTTTGGATTAGATGCTAGCGGAGACCCATTAACTGACTCAGATGGTTTAATAATCCCAATTCCTGAAGATGCAAGAAATCCAGTCTGGAATCCAGCCTTTGATCTTGAACAGGCATATATTGCCCTAGATAAATCTACTGACTTTTTGTACCTTATTCAGGAGTCCAGTGACAACCTAGCTGAACCAGATCCAGATGAGGGTGGAGAATAAAGATAATGTTTAATTTTAAGAAGAAAAACTTAAAGAAATTACTAAGTATAGGGTGCCTTGTTTTTGTTTTTCTTTTCTTGGTAACTCCGCCAGTTTATGCTCAGAACTCTCAGATATCTTGCAGTATTTTTGATGGTGTTCAAAGCTTTATAAGTTGTGGAATTTTAAGTTTATCGTCACTAATAAACTCGATGCTTGGTTTGGTTTTAGCAGTTATCATGGAGCTGGTGATGTGGATGTTAAACTGGAGTACGAATATTCTCGGTCTGAAGGTTATCACCATAGGATTTAAGGTTAGTTTAAGCTTTGTTAACTTGCTGTTTGTTTTTGGATTATTAGTCATCGCTCTTCAGCTCATCTTAGATTACAAAGCTAATGACGCTCAAAAATCCTTAGGAAAAGTTGTAGTTGCCGCCGTACTAGTTAACTTTAGCTTCTTAATCGCTGGCGTTATCTTGGATGTTGGGAATATACTCACAAGTCTTTTCATGGATAATATAAACATCAATCAGTTTGGTGAGATGTTTGGGTTAAATAGTCTTGCGAGGATATCTGACTCTCTTGGTAACGGAGGAGGGGACTATCCTGTTTTCGCCTCTATTATCGTTGGTTGTTTCATGATCTTCTTTCACGTCTCCCTTATTATAACGATGGGAACATTGTTTGTGATGGTCTTGATTAGAAACCTAAGAGTTATTGGTTTGGTTATCTTTATGCCCCTTATCTGGGGTCTTTACGCTGTTCCATTTGCAAGTGCTCAAAAATATGTTGAACAGTGGTGGGAAGATATGTTTAAGTGGGGTATTCTCTATCTACCTATTGTCACCTTCTTTATCTGGATAGCGGTTCAATCGGTTGCTGGTATAGGACTGATAGACGAGTCTCCTGCGGCTATTGATCCAAATAAGGGATTTTTAAACGCTTTTGTATCTGATTACTTTGGATTAGTCTTACAGCTAATTGTTTCAATTGGTATTATTGCTATTGGTATGAAAGAGGCAGAGTCAAGAGGTGCTGATTTTGCTGGTAAGGGAGTAAGTGCCTTTAAGAGCGTTAATAAGGGAATGTTATCAAAGAGTAAAAAAATCGGTAAGGGTGCTGCCAGGAGAACATTTGTTGATAATAGGGTTGCCCAGAAAGCCATTAGGCCAGTTAGAACATTTGCTGATAATAAGCTAGGTCAAATTGAAGGCTTAAAGGACAGCGGTAGTAAAGCAAGTAGAATAGCAGGAACTCTCCTAAGTCCGTTTGGAAGAGCTACTGCAAGGTTTATGAATAGGACTCAGCAGAATGAGGAGGGGATTAAGAAGAAGCAGAAGGAGTTGTTTGATAAAACAAATGACTCTCAAGTTCTTGGATATAGAGCAGGAAGTGATGAAGCGAAGGCTGCTCAGCTTAGAGAGTTAATTGACAGAGGCCTTATTCAGAAGTTTATCTCAACGCGAACTAATGGCTTAGCTGATATAACTGAGTTAGCAGCAGCTACTGGTAGAAAATCAGACAAGGAAATCGGTAAGCTTTCTGAGATTAAGGAGCTCCTAAGTAAGAGACCTGAGCTTGTTCCTCAGATATTAACAGATGTTGGTGGGGTAGGACCAGGCAACCCTAATCAGATGATTATCAACTATGTTGGTAAAATGTCTCCTTCTGATGTTGCTAAAATGGATTCCAGCTCTCTTAATAACGAGGCGGTAGTAAGGGGAATACTCTCTTCTAAGAACGCGACAAGGTCGGCGATAAACGATAGTAATAGAGAGTTTAGAGAAAAGTTTGTTGACATTGTAAAAACTGGAAATGTTGGAGCTGGGATTGTTGGATTAAGTTCCGCAAACCAAACCGATTATCAAAGAATTACCAGTGACTTAACTAATACTAATAAAGAACTTACGGATGCAATAGCTAGGGGCGATGCTGGTGAGGTTTCAAGACAACAAGCCAATAGAGACTTTAGTGATAGTGAATTAAGGGCATTCTCAGCAACCCTATCCCCTGAGGAAAAATCTATTCTTGCCGGTCGTTATTATGCACAACAAGTAATTGTCGGATTACCAACTACCTAATGAAAAATATAATTACTAAAGAGCTAAGTGATCAGTATTTTAAACTACCAAAGAATTTAAGAGATTGGCTTGCTTCTGATACCTCAACAAATGTTGTTATCTCTCTTAACACTAGATTTAAAATGATTGGAGAGGGTGAGATCTCTGTCATTCCAAGGCTGGTTGCCTTGGTAGTTTTAAAAGTAATTCCTCCTGAGAAGTTTACATATGAGCTATCAGGGGAACTTCCGTTTTTGAAAAAAGAGGAGGTTGAGAATATTGCCTTTCAAATTAAGGATAGGATTTTAAGACCAGTTAAGGCCTTGCTTAGGGAAAACTATGGAATTGCTTCGGAAAGACTTGATACTAAGTTGCCAGAACCAGAGGTATTAAAGGCTAGGGTTTCTCAAGTTGAGAAGGAGATAAAGCCAGAGATTAAACCTGAAGCTGAGATTGTGTTAAGAGAGGATATACCTAAGCCAAAGATAACTGATTTTAAAGCTCCTGTAGTTGAGGTAAAAGAAGAGGAGATAAAGGTTAAGGCTCCTTTAGTTACTGAGGAAGCTAAGGTGACAAACCCTCAAAAACCCTTTACCCTAGAAGAAGAATAATATGCAGTTTCAAGTTCCCCAATTTATTGATATAGAGGACAAGATCGTTGGCCCCCTAACTTTAAAACAGTTCTTGTACTTATCCGGTGCTGGTGGGTTTGGTTTTATACTTTTTTTTATTGTTGATTTTAAGATCTGGATCGCAATGACGGTATTTTTAGCCTTACTTGCAAGTTCTTTTGCTTTTTTAAAGATCAATGGCCGTACCTTCCCTTTAATGTTCCTGGCGATTTTAAAGTATCTCTGGACTCCTAAATTTTACATCTGGAAAAATGTAACAGTTGAGAATAAAAAAAGGGATTCTCTCCCAGTTATAAAGCCGATTAAAATTACCTCTGAAGCTCAGAGTAATCCTTTAAAAAATCTCTTGTTTAAAATGAAAACTCATACTGTTGCAATTGCAAAAAGAGAGAAACAGATACCAAAGAAGGTTGGAGTGGCTTAAGGTAAATAGCTTGCTATTGACCTCAGTTTTCTTCCATTACCTTGATTATCTCCCTCAGCGTCTGGGCAGGAAACACTAGTTTTCTCTGCTCCACCAATAACAAATGGTCCTTTTGATAGAAACTGTCCATAAGGATAGATCTTAACTGATTTAGGTTTTACGAATATATTAATTAGAGCACCGTCTTGATCATCTCCTCCAATGCTAACAATTTTTAGTAGAAATCCAGGGTATGGAGAAAAACATGGAGTGATTCCAACTATTGCGCCTCCAAAGGCAATTTCTCCACCTTTTTCTCCTTGAATAGGGATAAACCCTTTAGAAGCACTCTCAACTATACTTGAGGTGGTAATAATCAGGGCTAGTGAGAGTATTGTTGCAATGCTAATTAGTATTTTTTGTTTATTTCTCATATTTATTGAGTAAGGGTAAACACTACTGGGTTACTTGTTCCATTACTATTCTCAATATACATCCAAATCTCTAAGTCGTCTAATCCGGGAATTTTAAACTGCTCTGGGTTTATTAAAAACTCTATGGTTTTCCCGTCAGTACTTGGAAGATTTAGTTTAGTGTAACTAACGTGGACTGTATTATCTGAATTAAAGTTCTCTCCGGTAATTTTAACTTTTGTATTAAAGGTTCCTTTATTAGGGGAAATTGAGCTTATACTTGGAGCATTGTTAACTGTCTCATTAACTACTTCAACAAAAATATCTTCACTAATGCCGTTAGAGTTAATGACAAATAACTGCTGAAGTCCGGGAGCTATGTCTCTTGGAGTAACGAAAAATATAGTTTGATTATCACTAGAGGAGATGTTGGCTATTTTTTCTCCTGCAAATCCTATAATATTTCTTGAGGATAAGAAGTTTTCGCCTTTGATAGTTACTAAGCTTCCTGGAGTTAGTATTTTAGGAGAAACTGATATTATCTCCGGTGGGTTAACCGCTTCAGTTGTATCTATTACAGCAAGGTTGTTTAACTTTCCCCTAGTTAATACACCAACAAACCCTGTTCCTAAAGATAAGTTGATTGGGGCTAAGACTTCGTTCTTATAAATCTCTTGAAACTTAATTACCGCTGACCGAGTTATATTTCCAAAGTAGGTTGTCTCGCTTCCTGGTGATCCAGGACCAGACTCAGCAAGCCTTGTTCTAATATCTTGATTAAGAAGTTTCTGTAACTCTAAAACATCCTGCCCAGTACTGCCAGTTGTTAGATTTCTTTGAAAACTAGCAAAAGAGACTGAAAAGGATAAAAAGAATATAGCGGTAGTGATAAATATATATCTATATTTCATATGTTTATTATATACCAAACATCTAAAGATTGGTACTTGTGATATAATTATCACATATGGCTTCATCACCTAAAGAGGCTCAGGCTACTCAAAAATTTATAGACTTAAAAGAAGTTAAAAGCGACACTTTGATTTTAAAGAGTGGTGGTCTTCGTCGTCTGGTTGTGGTTTCTGGAGTTAACTTTGAGTTAAAGTCCGAAGATGAACAGAATGCGATAACCTACTCTTATCAAAACTTCCTTAACTCTCTTAACTTTTCAATTCAGATCTTTATTCACTCTAGAAAGATAAACACTGATGCTTATATCGCTAAGATGCAGACTCTTGAGTCAGCAGAAACCAATCCTTTACTTAAAACTCAGATTCAGGAGTACAGAGAGTTTATCAAGGCCTTTGTAAATGAGAATGCGATTATGGACAAGGCATTCTTTGTAGTTGTTCCTTTTGATCCAGTAAAGATTCCTTCAAGTGGCGGTCTCTTAAAGAAGAAAAAGAGTAAGGAGGTTGAAGAGAATTTGGATAAAGACTTTAACCGAAATCTTAACCAGCTACAGCAGAGAGTTGATCAAGTTATTACCGGATTAAATCAAATTGGTTTAAGAGCTATTCAGTTAAAAGATGATGAGATTGTTGAGTTTTTGTATAATTTATATAATCCAGAGGAGGTTGAGAAAAAAGACATGGCATTAACTGAACAAAACAAACGAATATGAATGAAGAGATAAAGGACATAATTGCTCCAGCAGCTTTAGAGCTAAATCCAAACTATGTGAAACTTGGAAGTAAGTTAGCAAAAACTCTTTTTGTTTTTAATTATCCTAGATATCTCTCTTCTGGTTGGTTCTCTCCGATAATAAACTACCCAGATTTATTAGACGTAAGTATTGTAATAAACCCAGTAGAGCCGTCTCAGGCTTTAAAAAACTTAAGAAAAAAAGCTACTCAGGTAGAGGCTCAGTTAATTGAGCAGGAGGAGAAGGGAATGGTTAGAAACCCTATTCTAGAAACAGCTCGCGAGGATATTGAAAGGCTTAGGGACTCTTTACAGCAGTCTAGAGAAAACCTCTTTACAGTTGGAGTCTATGTAACTATCTACGCAGATACTGAAGAGAACTTGAAAAAGTTTGAGGCGAAGATAAACAATCTTTTAGAAAGTAGACTTATCTATGCAAAGCCGGCTCTGTTTCAGCAGATGGAGGGACTTAACAGTGTTTTACCGCTTGGTCATGACAAGCTTAATATAACGAGCCCTTTAAACTCTGGACCGTTGTCTTCTTTCTTTCCCTTTATCTCTTTGAACCTAACCTCGGATGATGGAATACTTTATGGAATCAATCGACATAACAACACGATGATTATCTTTGATAGGTTTTCACTAGAAAATGCCAACATGGTTATCTTTGCTAAGTCTGGAAGTGGAAAAAGCTATGCTTCTAAACTTGAGGCTCTTAGGCTTTTAATGACTGGTGTTGATGTCTTAATCATTGATCCAGAGAATGAGTATGAAAAACTAGCTACCGCGGTAGGTGGAAGTTACTTTAAAATATCTCTAGCCTCTGAGTACCATGTAAATCCTTTTGAGATTCCAATTATTCCAGAGGATGAAGACCCTGCTGAGGTGCTCCGATCCCATATTGTTAACTTAACCGGTCTATTAAAGCTAATGCTTGGTGAGATGGACGCAGAGGAGGAGACTTTGATTGATAGAGCCTTAACCGAGGCTTATGCCTCTAGAGAGATTATCCCAGGAAAAGACTTTACTGGTGCTGAGCCACCTTTAATTAAAGACCTAGAGGTTATTCTAAGAAACATGCAGGGTGGTCAGTCTTTAGCTGATAGGTTGTATAGATTTACTGAGGGAAGTTATGCTGGTTTTACTAATAAACCTACAAATGTTGATCTAAACAACAGGCTAATTGTTTTTTCCCTTCGGGACCTAGAAGATGAACTTAGACCGGTGGCGATGTATATTGTTTTAAACTTCATCTGGAGCTTAATAAGAGGGAAGCTGAAAAAGAGAATCTTATTAGTTGATGAGGCCTGGGTTTTGATGAAGAATAAGGATAGTGCAACCTTCTTATTTGGATTAGTTAAGCGTGCTAGAAAATACTTCTTGGGAATAACTACTATTACTCAAGACGTGGAGGACTTTCTTTTATCTCCTTATGGTAGGCCGATTATCACCAACTCATCAATTCAGCTTCTTCTAAAGCAAAATGCCGTTAGTATGGATGTTTTAAGTAAAACCTTTAACTTATCTGAGGGAGAGAGGGGACTTCTTCTTGAAGCAGGAGTTGGTCAGGGTCTTTTCTTTGCTGGAGTTAATCACGCGGCTATTCAAATTGTTGCCTCTTATCCAGAAAACAGACTAATTACAACTAACCCCGAAGAGCTTCTTAATCAGAAAAAAGATGAGAAAA
>Ga0210057_1001790_pt1 | contig 31922 bp, 43 predicted proteins | sample CryGeyCG2114_010_2_FD_183968 | JGI IMG/M metagenome (GOLD analysis project Ga0210057, IMG submission 183968) | Groundwater microbial communities from aquifer - Crystal Geyser CG10_big_fil_rev_8/21/14_0.10 (SPAdes) (version 2) | ecosystem: Environmental > Aquatic > Deep subsurface > Groundwater ... | reverse complement strand
AGCTACTCTCCCTTTATACTCTTCAGAATGGACCAATATTACTGGTCGTCGTACACGAGTATATTTTGCCCCCTTTTCTACTCCTTTCAGTTGACCATTGTGCTCCCTCACCCGCCGCGTAAGATCTGTCGTAATTCCACTATAGAGAGAGTTATCGGAACATCGAAGCAAGTAGAAAAAATAGGGCATGAGCGTAGATTAAATCAACGTATGATATAAATCAACAGTTTTTTGCGTCATTGTTTCAAAAGAGTATTTTTCAAATAATTCGGATTTGATTTCTTTCGAAATGACAATGGGAACTGCACCCATCTTCTCAACCAGATCATTCACCTTTTCTGGATTAAATAAAATAAAATTTCCTCCTAAAATTTCTTTGAAAGCCGGTATGTCTGATGCTATAACTGGACAATGAAAATAAGCAGCTTCAATAAGAGGAAGGCCAAAGCCTTCTGAAAGTGATGGATTTATCAAAGCGCGCGCATTATGGTAATAACACACAAGCTCCTCATTACCCGCGTTATGGTCAAACTGCACATGTTCAATGTTTTCTTGCATAATCTTTTGCTTCATTTTATGAGCAAATATATTGTCTGGTCCAACCAGAATAAGATGAACAGGATTATTATTATTTTGTGTTTTCGTGTGTAGAGAAAATAATTGAAATGCCTCAAGAAGGCGGTCAATATTTTTGTGAGGATAAAAGTTGCCAATATACAAAAAATATGATTGAGGAATTTTTTTTGACAGGCTTTTATTCTCTTGAGCCTTCATAAGTTCGACACTTACTCCTTCATACATGGGTGCAATTTTATCTTCAATTTTTCGACCATATATCTCAATCAGCTGATTCTTGACCGTACTTGTTGGGGTAATAATTTTTTTCGCATTCTTCACTTGCTGAGAAAGCACAAATTGAAAAGCTAAATGCTTCATTTCAAACGCAATCGGATTCAAAGTAGATGCTTTTCCTGTCTTGAAAAGTAGCGGCGTCACATCATGCACAGTAGCAATAAATGGGCGTTTGTAGAACACAGGGTAACTAAAGTAGGTGAAATGCATCAGATCGAGCTGATCATGCATAATGGCCTGATAAAAGACCGTCTGTTCACGCACCGAGTGCCATGGAGCATTCACTTCACGAATATGAATACGATTATCATTAAAATCAATTCTTCCCCTGTCTTGTGGCAAGATATAAACAAAAATTTGTGCCGAAGGAGAGAGTTTTTTTGGTAAATAGTGAAGAAAATTTCGAAGATATGTCCCAACACCAGTTTGTGTGTAAAGCCGCGCGTCTATACCGATTTTTTTCATAGATTCGATTTTAATCGAATTAAAAAGAATACCATTTGATCAATAATCCACGGATTTTTTCCTTCATAATGCTTTTTGTAGAAGATTCTCATTGAATCATAGAAATATCGTCGTGTCCGTTTTTGCGCTTGTTTATTTTTCAATCCACTTTGATATTTAAGATGAGTTACTGTTTCATAGGGATAATATATAATCTTCAATCCTTGAGCTTTTATTCGATATGATAAATCTACATCTTCGCCATACATAAAGAATGTTTCGTCAAATCCATTGAGCGCGTCAAGAGCTTTTTTTGAGGAGAGATAAAAGGCGCCACTTGGTGAATCAATCTCATGAATTTTTGATAGATCAAGATGGGTTAAGTGATACCCACCAAACAATTTTTGAAGTAAAGGAATGCATCGGGAAATTTTTTCCAACTGAGAAAAATAGCAAAATGAGTTCCATACGGTTGGAAATCCACGATGTGAAGCAGGGTCAATGTTTTTTGTTGAAAGTTCAATGCGTACAGTAAGTGCTCCAAGATCTTTTTGAGAATCTGCAAATGTTAATAGTTTATCCCAGTCAAGCTTATCAATCATCACATCAGAGTTTAGAAACAAAATATATTTCCCTGATGCATTGTGAAGGGCTTGATTATTCCCCTTTGGAAAACCTTCATTTTGTTGATTAAGTATCAAACGTATAGAAATGCTTGTTGAAGAATTTTTCCGTTTGAATTCAGCTAGCATGTTTTGAGAACCATCTTCTGATGCGTTGTCCACAACAATGATCTCACTCTGAAAAGAAGATTTCGACAAGGATTTTACTAACTTTTCAAGACAAACACGCGTAATGTCTTTGGTGTTATACGATAATATGATGACCGAAAGTTTTGGCATGATATATATAGATTATCAATAATACATATGCTCTCCGTCATGCTGAATTTATTTCAGCATCTCTCTTTTTGATGAAAGATCCTGAAACGAGTTCAGGATGACTCGTTTGACTTGAAGTATTTATCGTTTTGGAGATTGCTTTTTGCGACGAGCTTTTCCACCTTTTCCGACCTTACGTCGTTCACGAACACGAGGATCACGAGTCAAAAGTCCTTCTTTTTTAAGAAGAGGTCTGTATTCTTCATCAACAATGCATAATGCCCGTGAAATACCATGTACAACAGCGTCAAGTTGCCCACTTTTTCCACCACCACGAATAAGTATACTGATAGCAAAACGATCTACACTGTCAGTTAGCTCTAATGGCTTTATTAATGTTTGCTTCTCTGCTTCAGCGGGAAAATATTCTTCTGAAAGCTTATCATTTATCAAAATAGTTCCTTGTTTTATTACTGTTTTACCAACGGTCACCGATTTATCTTTCTTTGAAACGATATAAAATCGTACGCGAGTTGTGGATTCTTTTCTCCTTCCAATCGCTTCATAATAGGCGATATCTTTCTTTTTTTTTGGCATAGGTATAAATTATAGTAATATTATTCTGATTTAGTTTCTGAAACTTCAATTTTATCAGCGTATGGGTGTTTTTCATCATCAAAGATAAATAATCGTGCAAGTCTTTGATCACGATGTTTATTTTTGGGAAGCATTCCTGAAACCGCACTTCTTATCACTTTTTCTGGACTTATTTTCATCAGTTCATCAAATGTTCGAACAGTTCTCCCACTGGGAAAACCAGAATATGAGTCATAATCTTTTTGAGAGCCTTTATTTCCTGTTACTCTGATTTGAGCTGCATTTATCAAAACAATATTGTCTCCTCCATCAAGGTATGGCGCATACGTTCGTTTGTGTTTTCCTTGTAAGAGTGTAGTAATTTTTGACACCGTTCGACCAAGAATTGCATTCTGAGCATCAATTAAATGCCATTTTCTTACTATCTCTGCTCCTTTTATTGATCTTGTTGTTTCAGTAACTTTTGTCATGATTTCGGGTAATTATTTTGTTTTTTATAACTTTTTTGTTGGTTTTACTTCTGTTTTCTTTGATTCTGGTTTACTCTTCTTTTCTTCGACCGTTGTTGGACTAAGCTTAACTGTTTTTGTTTGATTTGTTGTTTTGCTTGATTTTTTATTCTCCCAGTCGATCACAACAGGATGAGCCCATTCAACTCGAGCCATCATCGCTCCATCATTATCTCGCTTCCCAAGTCGAACAATGCGAACATATCCTCCGGAAATCTTTGCAACTGCTGGTCCTATTTGATCAAACAGTACTTTTTGATATTTTTTTTCTGGAAAATATCGCAATAAATAATTTTTATTTGACTCTGAATATACTCGCGTTTTACTGACGATACGATCCATGTACACTTTTAATGCTTTTGCTCTCGTAATAGTTGTCTCGATGTGTGAAGAATTGATGAAATTCATCATCAATTTACGCATCAACATTGAGTTTGCATCTATTCCTGATCCAAATGTAAATTTATTTATTCTGTGTTGCATGTATTCGTTTTATTTCAATTCAAGTTCCATCTTTTTAAGTTCATCATCGATAAGATCAATTGATTTCTTTCCAACTCCTTTGAGGTTGGTGAGCTCTTCTCGACCTTGTTCAAGCAAATCTGCGACTGTTTCAATATTTTCACGAAGCAATGCATTGATAACTCGTGATGGTAAATTTAACTCATCAATAATGGTTTCATACACTTTTGAGCTTATCTGATTTTCAGATTCAGATTCTGCTCCTCCATTTTCTTCAAACTCTTTCCCTTCGAGAATTGTTAAAAAATGTTTTGAAAGGATTGCTGACGCCGTCTTTATGGATTCAGATGGACTGATACTTCCGTCGGTGTACACTTCAAGGATCATTCGTTCAAAATCATTTTTTCGGCCAACTCGAGTTGATTGTACGGCAAAACTTACCTTGGTCACTGGTGAGTATGATGAGTCAGTTGCGATATATCCAGTGAGCAATTCCTTGTCTTCGGAAGCCTGATATCCATACCCTTTTTCAACAATAACTTCAAGATCAAGTTTTCCTTTACTATCAGTTATTTCACCGAGATACAAATCGCCGTTCACTACTTTAATTTCTCCTTCAAAATCCTTTGCATATACTTTTCCTGGACCCTTCATAGATATTTTCATCACAAATGGCCCTTCGTCTGTCCCCGTAAAGCGTACCTGTTTCAAATTGAGGACAATGTCTAAGACTGATTCTTTGACTCCAGTAATTGTGGTAAATAAATGTGCTGCATCAGTAAATTTCACATATGCGATCGCATATCCCGGCAAAGATGACAATAATGTTCGGCGCAAGGCATTTCCCAAGCTGTGACCAAAACTGGTATTAAGTGGCTCATATGAAAATTTGCCATACGTTTTTGATTGGTTTTCACTTTTGACGGTAAACATTGGTTCTATCATAAAAAAAATTCAATTAGTAAATAATTAGCGAGAATAAAATTCAATAACTAACCTCAAATTCACCTGTTGCTCAATGAGTGAATTATCTGGTGTTTTAATAAGCGACCCTGAATCCTTTTTTAATTCAAGCCATTCAGGAATAATGACTTCATTTGTTTCACGAAATACCTGAATATATGGGATCTCTTTTGTTTTTGGTGACTTGAACGTCACCGTATCGTTATTTTTCAAAAGATAAGACGGGATATCCATATTCTTTCCGTTTACCTGTGCATGACCATGTGATATAAGCTGACGAGCGGCTGCACGTGTTGGTGCAAGTCCGAGACGATATACTACATTATCAAGTCTTCGCTCTAAAAGCTCACTTAAATGCACAGCAGTATTACCTTCTTTTCGAGATGAAACCGTAAAATATTTTTTTAGTTTTGTTTCGGTGATTCCAAATATATATCGTAACTTCTGTTTTTCAGTAAGCTGCTTTGCGTGCTCTGAAACTTTTCTTCGATATCGTGCACCGTGTTGACCTGGCTTTATATTTATTTTTTTCAGAAGCGATGCATGTGACTTGCTCCCGGTGGTTTTCATTCCCAGGTCAGTTGCCTGTCTGCGTGCAATTTTATTCTTTGGTCCAGTATATCTCATGTATGACAATGATAATTCAATTAATTAGACTCTTCGAACTTTTGGTGGACGCACTCCATTATGGGGGATTGGAGTTTTGTCAACAATTTTTCCAACATCTAAATTTGCCGCTCGTATTGCTCGAAGGGCGGCCTCACGACCAGGACCTATTCCTTTTATGTAAATATCTACTTTTCGAAGTCTGTTTTGTTCGGTAGCTTTCGTGAGTGCGGCTTGGGTTGTCACGGTTCCCGCATAGGGAGTTGATTTTCTTGTTCCGGTAAATCCATGCATTCCACATGAACTGAGCACAATAGTGCTTCCTTTTTCATCAGTAATCGTCACTAACGTATTATTGAATGTTGCTGTTACATAAATACGCCCCGATTCAACAATTCGTGGTGCTTTTTGTTTTGTCCGTATTTGTTTTGGTGCCATATGCATACTTATAGTTTGATTACATTAATTCTGTTCTGTTTTTGCCCACGCTTCTTTTGAAAGCGCACCAACGGTACGTCTCTTTCCACGTTTGGTTCGGGCGTTTGATCGAGTTCGCTGACCACGTGACGGCAACCCAAGCGCATGTCTCATGCCGCGATATGATCCGATTTCACGAAGCCGTTTAATATTCTCACTTCGTTCTTCTCGAAGTGGTCCCTCAACTTTGTACTTGTCATCAATAATGGTGATGAGTTTTTTTAATTGATCTTCAGTAATATCTTTTACTCGAGTACGAGCGTCGATCTTAGTAAGCTTCAATATATTATCAGATCGAGTCCATCCAATGCCATATACAAGAGTTAGGGCGTAATCGATTCTTTTATTGTCGGGAAGAACTGTTCCTTTTAATCGCTGCATGATTATTTATTTTAATAAAATAATAAATTCAATTATCCTTGCCGTTGTTTATGCTTTGGATTTCGTTTGCAAACAACAAACAAAACGCCCTTCCGCACAACATGAATGCATCCTTCACACATTTTTTTAACAGATGATTTTATATGCATATTATTATGATGATTTTCGATAAACAATTCGCCCGCGGTCAAGATCATACGGTGTCATTTCAACCTTAACTCGATCTCCCGGCAAAATCTTAATATAGTACTTTCTCATTTTTCCTGATAAATATCCAATAATTACCTTCTCTGATTCATCAAGATGAATCTTGAATAATGTATTCGGCAGGTTTTCGATTACCTCTCCTTCAAACGTCGTAATATTGTTTTTCATAGAAAGGTATATTCTATCATAGAACTACGCCAAAATGAAGGTTTCTTCTTCACCAACTGCAATACTATGCTCAAAGCATGCAGATAAACTTCTATCTTCCGTAATTATTGACCACTCAACATTGGGTTCATATTTGATTTGACCTGTCCCCATAGCATATATTATTTCAACAGCAATGGTAAGTCCCGGTTGTATCTTATATGTCTTTTCAACTGGTCTATCTAGATAATTAAGCACATATGGGTCTTCATGCAATTCTTTGCCTATTCCATGACCAGTTAATTCCTTCAGAATATGATATCCTGCACCAGTCATTTCTCGCTCAATAAATCCAGAAATGGTACCCAAGTATTCTCCAGCCTTCACTTTTTGAAGAGCCGCATCCAATGTGTCTTTTCCTTTTTGTAAAAATGCTTGTGTTTTGTTATCTCCCTCTTCTCCTACCACAAATGTCGTCGCATAATCAGTATGCAATTTCTGATAATATACGCCAATATCTACGGTCAACACATCTCCTTTTTTGAGTTTTTTTTGCGACGGTGGTGTGTGCACCGTCTGCTCATTCATTGGCATACACGTCGTCCATCGATATCCTTTCACTTGTTGAAATGACGGCTCAGCTCCCCGTGCTCGGATCATTTTTTCAGCTGCCTGGTCAATCTCATTTGTGCTCATTCCTGGTTCTATTGTCGGAATCAGCTCCTCCACTACCTCCTGTAATATTTGGCCCCCTTCTTTCATCCATTTAAGCTCTTGTTTGTTCTTGAGGTGTATCGCCATAATTTATGCAAAATATATTCGTCTATATACGTCATCAAGCATATTGTACAAACCTTCTTTGGAAGAATTATTCTTTATGATAAAATCTGCAAATGCAATAGTTGGTCCTTTATTGAGATCCGTCAGTTCATGAATATCTCGCTCTTCTCCTACCGCAAGCTCCGTTCTATATGAACGCTTTGAAACTCTTTTATATCTAAGAGATTTGTTGGTAAATAATGCCAACAAGTATATCTTGACTTCAGAAAAATGTTTTTTTAGATAGAGGAACTCTTCCCATGAATAGAGCCCTTCAATGACAACAGTATTATGTTTTTCTAATGTTTTTTCAATTTCCGTCTTACGTAAAACACCCATTGCCTCCATTCCAAATTTTTTTCGAAAATCTTTTCGAAGTTGATGATGTATTTCTTCAGTATGTTTTAATTTATGTTCATCAATATGGCTATTAATTACATTGCTAAATGAAATAATCGGTAAACCTTTTTTTTTATAATATTCTGCGGCTTCAGTCTTTCCCGATCCAGACATACCGACAATCGCAATAATTGACTTTCGTTTTTGTTCCCACGTTGCCAGATGATTTCGAACAAGCTGTTTTCCTAAGCTCTTGAAAATTTCCTTACTCACATCTTCAATACTTTTTGTACCATCAACGGACACAATTTTCTTTTGGTCTGTGTAGTATGCAATAACTGGCTCCGTATGTTTGTGGAAAAGTTCGATTCTCTTGATGACTGCTTTCACGGTATTGTCATTTCTGTTGTCATCTCGATATGCAATCCGCCACAAAGCTTCTTTGTCTGGGATTTCAATATAAACTACCTTATCGACATTGTTTATGAATTTTTTCGCTTGTGTTAACGTGCGGGGAAAACCATCAAGAATATACCCATTTTTGTACTCAGGACGGGAAAGATAACTATTGACAATTTTTATGGTCAGATCGTCTGGTATCAATAATCCCGATGACATTAAAACTTTGACTTGTTTTCCGAGCTTAGTCTTTTCTTTCGCAATGCTTCGAAAAATATGCCCGGTTGAAAGATATGGAATCTTCAAATGTTTTGAGAGCAAATTTCCCTGCGTCGACTTTCCCGATCCCTGAATGCCAATGAGAACAAGTTTCATAAAGTATGGGTATTTATTCTAACTTAATCAAGTTTTTTCTTTTCTTTGTGGTCTGTTTGTTTTTTACATTTATTGCAAAATTTTCTAAGCTTCAACGGTTCTTGTGTATTGACCTTACTTCTTACCGTTACGTAATTTTGCTGATTACAATCTTTACAAACAAGTCCCACTAATATTCTGTTTGATTTTGCCATATATTTTACTCTATTACTAATAAAATCTGAGTTTCAATTATACACCATGATTACTTATGTTTAAGACATGATAAATCGATCATAGTTTTTCATCACCAGTTGTGCATCAATTGTTTTGAATGTTTCAAGAACTACCGACACAACAATGAGAATCCCCGTTCCACCGATCACCAGATTGTCTAAACCCGTAAAGCCAGATACTATTGCAGGAAGAATCGCAATTGATCCTAAAAACAACGCACCAAATGTGGTTATTTTATATACAACATTCTGCAGATACTTCTTCGTAGCTGACCCCGGACGAATACCGGGTACAAATCCTCCATTTTTTTGAATATCTTCAGATATTTTTTGTGGATTAAACACAATAACCGTATAGAAAAAGGTAAATGCTACAACCAGCACAAAATAGATAAAGTTGTACAAAAATCCCGAAGGTTGAAATGATTCAGCTAAAAATCTCCCAATTCCCGCAAGAAACGTATTTGGAGCGTACTGCAAGAAATTTCCAATTATCTGTGGAAACAATACGAATGATACTGCAAAAATTATGGGAATTACGCCCGCCTGATTTAATTTTAACGGCAAATAGTTATTTGCAGCTTGATACATGCGATTTCCTTTTATTCTGCGCGCATAGTAAACGGGTATTCTTCTTACTGCTTCATTGATAAATACGACAGATGCTATAACAAGGATTGAAATCGCCATAAAGATGATAATATTGAGCCCAACTTCTGGGTTGAATGTGGTAATGGTTCGCCCAAGAATAATTGGGATACGACCCACTATACCGGCAAATATCAAGATCGAAATACCATTTCCAATACCAAATTCACTAATGAGTTCTCCAAACCAAACCAGAATAAATGTTCCTGCAAGAAGGGTGAGAACAAATGAAAAAAACTCAATCGGTCCAAGAGTATCGATAATATTTTGATTCCTCAAAAGGACGTATATACCAACCGCTTGAATCAAGGTGAGTGGAATTGTCAAAAAACGAGTGTATTGGTTTATCTTAAATCTTCCGTATTCCCCTTCTTTGGTCAATGCTTCAAGCTGTGGAATGACCATGGTGACAAGCTGCATAATAATCGATGCATTGATATACGGCGTAAGTCCCAATGCCATTACTGAGAAATTTACGAGTGTTCCTCCGGAGAAAATATCAAGTAGGGATAAAAATTGACTCTCTGCAAAAAGGACACGAAGCTTAGACAGATCAATTGCAGGAACCGGCAAATAGGCAAAAATACGAAATACCAGGATGATACCAAAAGTGATCAGCGTCTTAAGACGAAGTGTGGGATCTTTTACAAGCAGTCTAAATTTGTTGGAAATTTCTTTCATGACGACACCGTTCCTCCGGCTTTTTCTATGTGCTTTTGTGCAGATTGAGAAACTAATAACTCAACTGTTAGTGCCGTTTTTAGTTCGCCATTTGAGACGACTTTTACTCCACGCCCTATTTCTTTTTCGGTGATTATTCGTTTTTTCAGCAGTGATTCAAGATTGACAATTTCACCTTTTTCATATGAATTGAGTTGAGTCAAAGAAATGAGTACTGGTTTTGGTGCAACTGGTTTATTCCGCCCTTTCCCTCGAAGAAGGGGAAATCTCTTCACCATTCGATTCTGTCCACCTTCAAAGTGAAGTGGCATCGTGGTACGCGCTGTTTGATGACGAGTTGTCCCTCTTCCCGACTTTGTACCGGCACGAGATCCAAGACCACGTCCGAGTCGTTTTGCTCGTTTATGAACTATTTTTGTTAAATGTGATAATGTATTCATTGTCTTAATTATTATAGTAACAGGTATTATGCTTTTTTTGCTGTTACTGTCTTCTTCTTGATAACTTTTTTAACAGATTTTACGTCTGTTTTCACTTTTGGTTTTTTTACTTCTTTTTTGCTCTTTACTTCTTTTTCTTTAGCAACTACAACATCTTCTTCCTTTACTTTTGTGCCAGATATTCCCTTCACAATACGTGGTTTCATTTGTTTAATTGCTTCTATGACCGCATACGCATTGGTGATTTGATTTCGACTCCCAATGATCTTCCCTGAAGCATTTTGAATGCCAGCAATATCAAGCACTGCGCGTACGACACCTCCAAGCTTCAGCCCCGTTCCCGGAGGAGCAGGTTTGAGCAAAAGTCGAGAGGATTTATATTTCAATCGTATTTCATGTGGTAATGTATCATTAAAAATAGGTAAAAAGACCATTTTTCGCTTCGCTTGAGTAATGCCTTTATTGATTGCAGGAGGCACTTCACGCCCGCGTCCAAGACCAATACCGACTTTTCCTTTTCCATCGCCCACAGCAACAAGTGCAGAAAAGGTGACGTAATTTCCACCCGTCGTCTTTTTGGATACCCGGCGAATGTGCAATACTCGTTCGTCAAACTCTTTATTTTCATTTGATTTTTGTCTGCGTTTTTCCATGAATTCTATATTCTACAATTAATTAATCTTCTTAAACGTTAATACCACCTTCACGCAATCCTTCAGCAAGCGCTTTCACTCTTCCTGCATATGCAAATCTGCTTCGATCAAATAGGGCGGTACCTATTTTCTTTTTTTTCAAAGCTTCTGCCAAATTTTTTCCAACTTGAGATGCTTGCGCTATTTTCACACCTTTTGATTTTTCTTTTAATTCTAAACTACTTGCTGACACAATTGTTTTCGCTGATACATCATCAATTGCCTGAGCATATATAAATTTATTTGAACGAAACACACAAACTCGTGGACGCAAAGCTGTGCCCTGAATGTTTGGACTTACTCGATTTTTTCTTCGCTTATATCTTTGTAATGTTTTGTTTGCCATGATATTATTTTATTAAGATGTAATTTCTTTATGCTGTTTTTGCCTTTTTACCTGGTTTTAACTTGATATGCTCACCTTCATATCGAATACCTTTTCCTTTATATGCATCGGGTTTTTTAATTGATTTTATTTGTTGTGCAATTTCTCCAACTTTTTGCTTATTTACCCCAGATACAATGATTAGGTTATTTCCTTCTGTTGCGATTTGTATTCCTTCCGTAGCTGCAAAATTGACCATATGTGAGAGACCAAGCTTTAATACAATACCATTTCCTTGTTGTTTTACATTAAATCCCGTGCCGATTACTTCAAGTCGTTTTGACCAATTTTGATCAACACCCTGGACAGCATTTGCAATCAAACTTCTCCAGAGTCCATGAACAGACTTATGTTTTTTAGATTCGGCTTTTCGTTCAATTAATAGCTCTCCATCATTTTGAGTAATTTTAAGCGTTCTCGGCAATTCAAGTGACATCGTTCCCTTTGTACCCTTTACCATAATATTCCTATCAGTAATTTCTACTTGAACTGAGGACGGTACTGGAATTGATTTTTGACCAATTTTTGACATTATATATTACCAAACATGAAATAATAATTCCCCCCCAACGCGATCCTTACGAGCTTGTGCACCGGTCACAATTCCCTTTGATGATGAAAGAAGCGCATAGCCCATTCCACCTTTTACTTTCTTCACATCTCGATACGGAGTGTATATTCTCTTTCCTGGCTTCGAATACAGCTTTACATCGGTAAGAGCAGGAACTCCATCTATATATCGAAGTTTAATGTCGATGTTTTTGAGTATTTCACCGCTTACTTCAAAGCTGTCGATATATCCGAGCTCTTTTAATTTCAATAGGACTGCTTCTCGATATTTTGAGTGTGGCGTCGAAACATACTCAATTTTTGCCATGTATCCGTTTTTTATTCTGATTATAAGGTCAATAACTGACATATTCTGATTGAATGTTCAATAGTAAATAGATAATAATTAGGTCTTTTCAGCGGTACGCTTGGTAACTTTTCCATGAGTTCTGAATGACCGAGTTGGTGAAAATTCACCAAGTCGGTGTCCGACCATAGCTTCTGAAATAAATACTTCAATAAATTTTCGTCCGTTGTGCACTCCAATTCTGTGTCCGACAAAATCAGGATGGATCTGCGAACTTCGTGCCCAAGTCTTAATCGGCTGTCTTTCACTTGATGATTTCTGACCAAGTATTTTTAGGTGTAGCTTTTCATCTATATATGGTCCTTTTTTATTTGATCTTGTCATAGCTTTTTACCACGTAACTTTTTTAACTCCGGGTATTTCACCTTGTAATGCTTTCTCTCGAAAGCAGATTCGGCACATACCAAACCTTCTGATATATGCACGTGATCGTCCGCATAATGGGCATCGATTTATTTCTCTTACTTTAAATTTCTGCTTTTTCTGGAATTTTACTATATCAGATGTTTTTGCCATAGTACCTTCAAATACGACTAATAATTAGTTTGTGTCTTGTTGAAATGGAATTCCTAATAACTCAAAGAGCTTCTTGCCCTTATCATGATCTTTAATACTGGTTACTACTGTTATTTCAAGACCACGAAGTTTGTCAATTTTATCATATTCAATTTCGGGAAAGATTGTTTGTTCGGTAAAGCCAATATTCAGGTTTCCATGTTGATCAACAGATGTTGCTGTTATCCCGCGAAAATCGCGTCGTCGAGGCAAAATTACACGAATCAATTTTTCAAGAAAATAATACATTCGCTTTCCCCGAAGCGTTACCTTTACGCCGATTGGCAAACCTTTTCGTATCTTGTATACCGCAATAGATTTCCGCGCTTTGGTGATGACTGTCCTTTGTCCCGCAATCATTTCTATCTGCTCTGTAACTTTTTCAATTGCATTTTTATTTGTTACCGCTTCACCGACTCCCACATTAATCACTGCTTTCATAACTCGTGGCACCGCAAAGTCGTTCTTTATGCCAAACTCTTTTTTGAGCTGCTTCTTAATTATCGTGTTGTATGTGTCTTTTATTCCTATCATTTTATGGTTTGCAATGGTTCCACTGCTTTTTTTGTAAACTAAACTTCTTTTTTACATTTTTTACAAATTCTAACCTTATTTTTTTCAGTAATTTTATATCCAATTCGTGATATTTTTTTACATTTTGGACAAACAAACATTGCATTTGAAATCATTAATGGTCGAGACAGATCTACCACGCCACCTTTTGGCATCTGTTCACTTTTCTGTATATGTTTTTTATACATGTTGATGTTCTCAATCAAGATTTTTTTTGACTGAGGATAGACTCGCTCGACCTTTCCGGTTCTTCCTTTGTCTTTTCCTGCAATTACTTGAATGGTGTCTCCTTTTTTAATTTTCATATGGTAAATATCTAGAGGTCTAATAAATCTCAGGTGCTAAACTTGCGATCTTTGCATATCCTGCATCTTTGATTTCTTTTGCGATTGGTCCGAATATACGCGTTCCTCTTGGTTCTTGAGTATCGTTTCCTGCAAGAACAACACAGGCATTTTCATCAAATCTGATATAGCTTCCATCTTTGCGTTTTACTTCTTTTTTTGAGCGAACAATTACGGCACGTACAATTTCACCACTTTTTACTTGACTGTGTGGTGCTGCTTGTTTTATTGCTCCGGTAAACACCTCTCCCAAGTAGGCAATTTTTCGATTTCCTTTTTTAGGAATACCGATGAGCTGAACTTTCTTTGCTCCGGTGTTATCAGCAACATCGAGCATGGATCTTGTTTGTAACATATGTTATTTTTGTAATGAAACGACTTTGTTTATAACTCTAAAATGTGTGTCTTTTGAAATCGGTCGCGTTTCTTCAATAACTACTTTATCTCCGATTGCAATATCTTTAAGCTCATTATGTGCTTTAAATTTCTTGTGTTTGGTAATGACTTTTAAATACAATGGGTGGCGATACTTTCTCTCTGTCTGGATTACTACCGTCTTTTGCATTGCAGTTGAAACAACAATTCCGGTTATTTGTTTATTCATATAGTGAAATAATTATTCAGATTCTTTTGTTAACTCTTTCTGTCGAACTACCGTCAAAAGTACAGCAAGTCGTTTTTTTAGAATTTTAGTGGTATTTGAATTTTTTTCTGGTTTTACCTTTCGTTCAATCAGCTTTTTTGCAATATCTTGACGAATCAACAGTGCTTCTTTGGTCAAATCTTCAATCGATTTGTTTATAATTTCTTTGGTAATTTTTCTCATGGTTTATTATTTTTGAACAATTTTTGTATTCATTGCAAGTTTTGCTGCAACGCTTTTCAGAACTTTTCTAGATGCCTCATCACTCAATCCATCGACTTCAAAAAGAATTCTCCCTGGTGAGACGGATGCTACGAAATATGCGACATCTCCTTTTCCGGCTCCCATAGTCACTTCTGGTGGCTTCTTTGTATATGGCTTATCGGGAAAAATTCGTATCCAATATTTTCCTTCTTTTCTTGTTGCTCGTGCTAATACCACCCGTACTGATTCAATCTGACGATCCTTTATCCATCCGGGATCCATCGCTTTTATTCCAAAACTTCCAAAATTTATTTTGTCGCCTTTTGTTGCGATTCTTCGCCATGTTCCCCGAAACTGCTTTCTATGTTTTTGTTTTTTTGGTGCTAACATGGTTTATTTTAAAAAATTTCTTAGTTCGACTGACAAACCCAAACTTTTACTCCAACATATCCTGATTTGGTGAGTGCAGGAAACTTTGCAAATGAAACCGGTTCTCGAATGGTTGATGTTGGGATTGATCCCTGAAAATACTTTTCGATTCGAGAAATTTCAGCTCCCTGAATACGTCCACCAAGTTGGATCTTTACTCCCTTTACTCCTGCTTCCATAACACGCGTCATGGTACTATGTACAACCGCACGATGGGGTAGATTGCGCACGAGCTTCTCAGCAATTGTTTGAGCTACATAATAAGCATTGGTATATGGTTTTTTAACTGGTTCTATTTTTAGATCAATTTTTGTTTTCTTATCAGTATTCAATGATTTCATACGTGAAGTGATAATCGCTTTTACTTCTTCGAGGCCTTTTCCACCGCGACCAATAATCATACCTGGTTTTACGGAGAATATGGTTACCGTTATTTTTTTAATTGCACGTTCGATAATTACTTCGGTAATACCAGCATAGGTATATTTCTTCATAAGTGACTCGCGAATCTTTATGTCTTCTAAAATCGCATCACGAAATGCTTGCTTGTTGGAAAAAAACCAACGAGATGACCAATTGTAAACTGGACCGAGACGTAAACCGTGTGGATGTACTTTTTGACCCATATTTTATGTATTAGTTGATAATGGTATTTTTTCAGCTTTTGTAACTTTTTTTTCTTTCTTTGGTGATTCTTTTTTTATTTTTTGTTTTTCTATTTTTTTAACTTCTATTTGATCAGTCTTTTTCTCAACAGTTTTTTTTGCTGTTTCTGTTCCTTTGACGAGCGCTGGTTGTGCTTCACTTTCAAGTATTATCTTTATATGAGCAAAGTTCTTGAGGATTGGTTTTGCCATTCCTTTTGAACCAGCGTGATGTCGCTTCAAAGTTCTTCCTTTTTCTATCGTCAAAAGCTTGAATTTTAACACATCAGCGTCTACTTTTAAAGCTTGCGTCGCATTAGCAATAGCCGATTTGATTGCTTTATAGTAAATATTTGATGATTTGCTTGTTGCATACATCAAATAATCAAGCGCATTTTGTGGCTTCATTTCTACAATTAAATCTCGAATCATTCTCAGCTTCTTTGGTGTTGACTTGATATTTTTGATATATGTTAGTGATTCCATATTATTTTTTCCTTCGGGCAAGTATTAATGTGCTACTCCACTTCTTTTTTGATCGTGTTCTTGTGCCACGCGCAGACTTCCCCCACGGCGTCTTCGGATGCATACCTTCTCCCGAACGTCCTTCTCCTCCACCATGAGGATGGGATCGTGGATTTTGTGCTACTCCGCGAACGGTCGGACGAATACCAATGAGTCTCTTTCGTCCTGCATTTCCTATAACTCGTTCTTTATGCTCGATGTTTCCGATTCGACCTACCGTTGCCCAACAGTTTTTATGAAATTTTCGTACTTCGCCAGAGGATAATTTCAGATGAACATAATGTCCATCTTTTGCAATGACCGATGCAAATGTCCCTGCGCCTCGAACCATGATGCCCCCTTGGCCAGGATACAATTCAACATTGTGAACTTCAATCCCGACAGGAATATTATTGAGAATAAGGGCATTACCTACTTCAATCTCAGCTTTTTCAGAAGAAATTACTTTACCTCCAACCTTTAATTTTGAGGGATGTAATATGTATCTCTTCTCTCCATCTTTATATTCAATAAGGGCAATATTTGCATTTCTGTTTGGATCGTACTCAACGCGCAATACTCTGGCTTCCATATCTCGTTTGTCTCGAGAAAAATCTACCATGCGATAAAATCTTTTTTGTCGTTTTCCTTGATTACGCACTGAAATCTTTCCACTCGCATCTCGTCCTGAATGTTTTTTCAAAATCACCGTCAATTTCTTTTCTGGTTTTTGTGATGAATTGAGCTGTACCATAGATTTTTAGTTAATAACTTTTTATGCTTTCGGAAATAGATCAATCTCGCCTTTCGAAACGGCCACATAGGCAATTTTACGATATGGCATTTGTTTCGTTTTCATTTTTTTACCAACGCGTTTTTCTTTTCCTTTTCGAACGATTACTTTTACTGATTTTACCGTTACCTCATACAATCGTTCAATCGTCTCTGCTACCTGATGTTTATTTGCATCGCGACCGACCTCAAAAAGATATACTCCCTTTGCGGCCTGCTGAGTAGATTTTTCTGTAATGAGTGGATGCTTAATAATGGTATTAATTTTCATGTTGTTTTCTAAAATGTGTATCAAGTGCTTTCAACGCATCATCAACAAATATGAGCTCCGAATGATGTAATATTTGATATGGATTAATGGTCGAGGCTTGGATTACATCAACTTTTCCAATGTTTTGAGTTGATAGTACAAATGGACTTTTTTCCATTTTTGAAAGAACAAATAATACTTTTTTATCGACTAGCTCTGTTTCTTTCAAAAACTGAACAACCGTTTTCGTTTGTGGTTTTTCCCCAATCTCTGAAGTATTCAATAATCGAATATTTTTTGATATTGCTTTTTGGCTCAATGAAACGAAAAGCGCTTTCAGTTTTTGTTTTTTATTGAGTGACATTGAATATCCTCTTGGCTTGGGACCAAATGTGACGCCCCCACCGCGGAAAAGATTGGCTTTTGCTGCACCATGTCGAGCTCTTCCTGTTCCTTTTTGACGATACACTTTTTGAGAAGTTCCGGTGACTTCAGAGCGTGTCTGTGACGAAACCGTCCCTTGTCGTTGATTGTGTAAATATACTCGCACATATTGCGCGATCAGCTCAGGATTGTCTTCATGTTCAAAAATTTCCTTTGGTAGCTTTTCAGTACCTGTTTGTTTTCCACTCAAAGAATATATATTCACTTCGTTCTTTGCAAGCTTCGGTGCTTCGTTCTCTTTTTTTGTACTATCTGTTTTTGTTGCTACCATGATTTCAAATATGAATTAAAGATTTTTTGTTCGAATTTCAATAAGTCCACCGATTGCACCGGGAATAAGTCCTTTTATGACCATTTTTGTTCCATCTGCTTCGACTATTTCAAGGTTTTGAATAGTAACACGACTGCCACCAAGTCTTCCTGCCATTTTCTTTCCTTTTACAACTCTTCCTGGAGTTGTTCCGGTTCCGATAGATCCAGGAGCTCGTTCTCGATCAGATTGTCCATGAGTTTTTGGACCTCCAGAAAATCCATGTCTCTTAATTACCCCAGCAAATCCTTTTCCTTTGGAAATACCGGATACATCGACAATATCACCCGACTTAAAAAGCATTTCTGGTTTGATTTCTGTGCCAACAAATAATTCTTGCTCTCCGATTTGAAGGCCTTTTTTCCCATCCTTGTCAATTGATTTGATTTCGTGATCATCAATGGAAATTCGAAATTCACACAAAAAATGAAGCGGGATTTTTATGCCCGCTTTTTTTATAGTTCCTTCTGTTGGCTTTTGATTTTTTTTTGCTTGTCCAAATCCGAGCTGAACGGCAGTATACCCATCAGTTTCTTCCCATCGAATCCCTACTACAAAACAAGGTGTTGTATAAACTGTGGTCACCGGGATCATGTTCCCGTTTGTATCAAATATCTGTGACTGGAATTTTTTTTCTGCGAGTATAAATCCTGACATATTATTTTAGATTTTCCTGATCAAATTTCTTCAAAATTATTTTCAAAAAAAAAGAGCCCCAGATTGGGGCTTATTACAAAGCGCTTCAATCTGGTTAAATTAGAAATATATATTTCTTACTAACCAATATATATGCATGCAAACTGAATTATATAACACTTACACACTAACTGCAAACTCACAGAGCCTATAGTCACATAAGAAATGCTCATAGGTTACAAATACTATATAGTCTCTAAATGTGATTTTCGAACATACCTTCCTCTTTACATCTTGACTTCTACTTCTACTCCTGCAGGGAGTTCCAAATGCATGAGTGAGTCTATGGTCTGATTCGTAGGATTCATGATATCAAGGAGTCTTTTGTGTATTTTCAAGCCAAAGTGTTCTCTCGCATCCTTGTCAATAAACGGTGATTTATTGACCACATATACTTCCTTTTTTGTGGGAAGGGGTACCGGACCTATGACTGATGCTCCGGTCTTTACTGCTGAATCAACCAGCTTTTGACACGTCTCATCTATGAGTCGATGGTCATAGGCTTTTAATCGAATGCGAATTCTTCCTTTTGGCATATTTTAATGTGCAATATAAAATAAATTTGTAAAGGCGGATTTCCCCGCCTTTACAAATGGTTTTTTATTTAATGACTTTGGTTACTACTCCTGCACCAACGGTGTGTCCTCCTTCGCGGATTGCGAATTTCAGACCCTCTTCAAGTGCGATCGGAGCAATGAGTTTTGCTTCAATTTTGATGTTGTCTCCTGGCATTACCATCTCGACACCTTCGGGAAGTTTGACTTCTCCGGTGACATCAGTTGTACGAATGTAGAACTGTGGGCGATACCCTTTAAAGAATGGAGTGTGACGTCCACCTTCTTCTTTTTTGAGAACATAAATTTCCGCTTCAAACTCAGTATGAGGTTTTACTGAGCCAGGTTTCACAATGACTTGTCCTCGTTGTACATCTTCCTTTTCGATTCCGCGAAGAAGAAGTCCTGTGTTGTCTCCTGCTCGTGCTTCATCAAGTGTTTTTCGGAACATTTCAATTCCCGTAACGACAGTCTTTCGTGAATCAACTAGTCCGACAATTTCAATTTCTTCATTTATTTTCAAGACTCCGCGTTCAACACGACCGGTGACAACGGTCCCTCGTCCTTGGATGGTGAAGACGTCTTCAACAGGCATAAGAAACGGTTTTTCAATATCTCGAACTGGCTCAGGGATATACTCATCCACTTTTGCCATAAGTTCTTCTATTGCTTTTATTGATTCTGGATCATCTTCAAGCGCATTGAGCGCAGAGCCACGAATAACCGGTACTTCATCACCGGGGTATTCATATTTCTTGAGAAGATCACGAACTTCCATCTCGACAAGGTCGACAATCTCTTGATCCTGAACCATATCAATTTTGTTCAAGTATACGACGATTGCGGGTACATTGACCTGTTTTGCAAGAAGAATGTGCTCTCGAGTCTGGGGCATAGGTCCATCAGGAGCTGATACGACAAGAATTGCACCGTCCATCTGTGCGGCACCAGTAATCATGTTTTTGATGTAGTCTGCGTGGCCTGGCGCATCAATATGCGCATAATGACGTTTTTCAGTCTCATATTCAGTATGCGAAATGTTGATGGTGACTCCTCGTGCTCTCTCTTCAGGAGCTTTATCGATATCTTCATACTTCATTTCTTTCGCAAGACCTTTCTTTGCAAGAACGTGATGAATTGCTGAAGTTGTGGTAGTTTTTCCATGGTCGACATGACCGATGGTACCGATGTTCAAATGTGGCTTGTTTCTGATGAATTTATCTGTTGCCATAAGTTAAATATAATTAATAAATAATAATTATATCGTTTCATTTAAGGTATCTCATCAGTAGAAGATCTCTAGCGGATATCGAGTGCGCAAAGGCCTTCTTCTGAAAAAACCGTATGAAACGATTAATTGAATAGCAAAAAGCTATTATAAATGATACCACAGAAAATACAAGTTTGTGTATCAATCGTACGGCAAATGATATAGTGGATTAGGCTAAAAGTCAAGGAGCAGGCTATGCTACAATAGTGAAGCTATGATCACTGACCCGATTAAACTCAACTCCTCTCAAGTTCAAGCGATTGAATGGAATAAAAGCCCCCTTCTCATTGTTGCAGGTGCAGGAACCGGTAAAACAACAACCCTCGTTGAAAAGATTAAGTACTTAATAAATCAAAAACTTGCGCGGCCAGAAGAAATACTTTGTCTCACTTTTACTGAGAAAGCAGCGTACGAAATGGAAGAACGCGTTGATCGAGCGATGCCATATGGATTTTTCCAGATGTGGATTTCGACATTTCATGCATTTGCAGACGATGTTCTCCGAGACGAACTGCATCATGTAGGAATGAATGCGTCATATACTCTTATGTCCCAAGCGCAGTCGGTTCTTTTTTTGCGAAACAACCTATTCAATCTAAACCTCAAATACTTCCGCCCCGTGAGCAATCCCAACAAATTCATAACCGGTCTTCTTCAGCATTTTTCTCGTCTTCAAGATGAAGATATATCTCCTGAGGATTACGAACAATGGGTGAAACGAATGTGTCATCCTGAACTCGTTTCAGGATCTAGCGACAGTGAAAATAAAAAGCTCCAAAGATCCCGAAATAAATTCGGGATGACAAACACAACAATATCTGAAGAAGAACTTCAACAGCTCCAAGAGCTCTCATTTGCCTACAAAACATATCAAAAAATCAAAATTGAACATGACGTCATGGATTTTGGCGACCTCATTTTTTATTTGAATAATCTGTTTCGTAAACGACCAAATGTTCTTAAACAATATCAGCAAAAATTTAAATACACCCTCGTTGATGAATTCCAAGATACCAATATTGCACAGTACGAGATGATCAAACTGCTCTGTCCACCAAAGAAAAATCGACATTTGACGGTGGTTGGTGATGATTCTCAAGCTATTTACAAATTTCGAGGTGCTTCGGTCTCAAATATCCTTACCTTTATGGATGACTATAAAATGGCAAAGCAGTTGAGCTTGGTGGACAATTATCGTTCAAATCAGATGATACTTGATCGCGCTTACAAACTCATTCAGAACAACAACCCCGACACGCTTGAGGCAAAGCTTGGCATCTCAAAAGAGCTCAAAAGTCATACAAAAAATGTCAAAGATGCAATCACCTTTAATCTTTTCTCGCATGGTGATAATGAAGCAGACTGGATTGTCTCAAAAATCGTACAACTGAAAAAAAAGCATGATTATCAGTTTCAAGACTTTGCCATTTTGGTCCGGGCGAACAATCATAGCGATGCGGTGATCAGCTCGCTCAAACGTGAGGGGCTTCCCTTTCAGTTTTTGGGTCCTGGTACTCTTTTTAAACAACCGGAAGTAAAAGACATTATTGCATACCTCCATCTCCTTGCTGATTTGAATGATACCGTCTCGATGTTCCGCGTCTTGAGTATGGATATTTTCCAAAATGATGCAGAGGATCTTGTGCTCCTCATGTCTTTTGCAAAAAAAATATCTCTGAGTTTGTATCAGGCAATTGACGTATACCTCTCCTTTGAAGTTGATGAATGGCATCAGAAAAATAATGCGCACTATAAAGAACATCTTCCGTTGATCAAAGAAACTACCAAGAAAAAACTGATACCGATCGTGCGAATGATCAAAAAACATCTTGGTCAAATAAAGAACGATACGGCAGGTGAAATCTTATTTTCATTTCTTGAGGATACTCAATATCTTGAAAAGTTAAGTAATCCAACGTCGGAGCTTGAAGAAAAACAAACGCTCAACGTAACCAAGTTTTTCCGGAAGCTCAAAGAGATTGAAAACGCACAAGATGATACATCAGTCTTTTCGATAAATGACTTTATTACGATGAGTATGGAGCTTGGCGAATCTCCCCTTGCGGGTGAAAGTGACATTTCAGAAGTCAATGCAATTAATATACTCACGGTTCACTCTGCAAAAGGTTTGGAGTTTCCCATTGTCTTTTTGCCAAATCTAAGCAAAGGTAGGTTTCCGACAAACCGCAGACGCGAACAAATCCCGATCCCCGATGATTTGGTCAAAGAGCAAATGCCCGAAGGTGATTATCATATCCAAGAAGAACGACGGCTCTTTTATGTTGGACTTACCCGCGCAAAGGATCGTGCTTTCTTGAGCTCCTCAGAAATCTATGGATCAGGTTTGAGGAAACGGAAAATTTCGCCATTTGTAGGTGAAACGATAGGTCTTGAAGCAGTACAAAATCTCAGCGCACTCGTCTCTGAAAAAAAAGAACAGCTTTCAATTTTTGATTTTAAAAAGAAAGGGGAATCGGTGATTATCCCTCCGGTAGAAGTTCGCAAGATTTCATATTCTCAACTTCAAACCTATGAAATCTGCCCGCTTCAGTATAGGTATCAATATATACTGAGAATTCCCACGCCACCTGCTGCCGCTGCATCGTTTGGAAGCACGATCCACAATGTGCTTCAGAAGTTTTATAAAGGATATACGCAAGATTCATCCGGAGAACTTACTCATTTACTCGATCTTCTCGAATCATCATGGATCCCCGTAGGATATAGTTCGCAAGCTCATCAGAAACGCATGAAAAAAGAAGCATCAGAAATGCTTGAAAACTATTATCACTCTTTCCACACCGCTGAAATAAAAATTATTGATCTTGAAAAATTGTTTAAAATCCGTATTGGAAGCTCAGAATTTCTCACCGGAAAAATTGATCGCGTGGATCAGAAAGAAAACGGAGGTATAGAAGTTATTGATTATAAAACTGGCAGAAGACCAGATGACAAAAAACTTAAAAAAGATCTGCAGCTTGCAATCTACGCCACTGCAGCATCTGACCCGGGTTTGTACAACATTCCGATCGAAAAAATAGACCTCTCATTTTATTATCTTCAAGCACGGGAAAAAATCACGTTGAATCGGACGGCAGAAGATCTTCTCGAGGTTCAAACCCGGGTGAAGGATGTAGTACAAAAAATCAGAAGTCAAAAATTTGATCCCCACGTCGGGCCATGGTGTGACTTTTGCTCATTTCGCATGATCTGTGAGGCGTGGAAGTGAGTACCGAAGCACCACCTCATCATCCAATTTATCAACACTCAGAAGCTTAAACTGGGGGACTTTTTCTGGGGGAAAGAGTATCCCCTCGACCATCGTCAGGGTTTTATCGGGAAGTGAACCAAATATTTTGGGAGCAATGGTGAGATGAATTTCGTCGAGAACTTCTACCTCAAGGAGCTGCGCGATGAGATTTGGCCCTCCATCAATAAATACATTTGTATGTCCTTTTTCCACAAGGTAGTTAATCAAGTGCTGTATACTCACGCGCTTTGATCCTGCTTCTGGAGTCAGAATGGTTGTTTCAAAACCATGATCATTTTTGAGTACTTTGTGGAGTTCTTCATCGGGATTTGAGGTCAAAACAATGTACTCTGGGAGAGGTGGCATTCCCAAGTCTCGTCGAAATCCTTGATACATGTCCTCATGAATCCTGCGGATAAAGTATTTGGCAAACCGAACGGCGGTGTTTTTGGCGTCCACTACCGCATCAGCATGTGCCCGCAACCACGTGAAATAATCACGATCTGCTCCTGATCCGATTGGCCAGTATCCTTTTTCTTTGACGATGATCTTTCCGTCAATCGTGCTTACAAAGCTCGTGAACATAAATGGGCGATCGTCAGGTTTTTGGAATGTGAAGGGAGTTAGTTTCATTGATAGTATATTGTATATTGTATAGCTCTGAAGCAAATATTAAAACACAAAGAGTGAAGACAAAAATACTTGAGCGAAGAAATCAAAATTTGTTCAAGAAGTGGATGTTCGAGCTTTCTCACTATGATCGAGTTCACTTCTTAACAAATTTTCGGTTACGAGCGATACGTATATTAATTCGAGATTCCTGCCTCGCAGGAATGACACTTCAAATCAGTTCACAATCACTTTCACTTTTTTCTTCTTCTCTTGATTTTCTTCTCGTAACCATTTGACTCCAAGGTACACCAATGGTGTTTCAATAATTGACATGAATGATTTCAAGAGCCAATATGGGATGATCAAGCTGGTAAGAAATGCAAAGTTGCTATCAATGCTTTTGTCCAGCGCCCAAAATGCTAAAGTCATAAAAACAGTAGTATCAATAAATTGAGCAATAATGTTTGACGCATTATTTCTGAGCCAAAGTTTGCTTTTTCCAAGCTTCTGATGAATTTTTGCAAATAAGAAAATATCCAAAAAGTCAGCGAGTGCAAATGCCGTAAGTGATGCAAGAGAAATGCGTGCCGATTTGCCAAATACTTCCTTAAACTCTTCATTGTGTTCTGAAAATCGCATTGATGGAGGAAGTGCAAGAGACAACATGATAAATCCAAATAACAGTCCAATGGTCATAAGTCCTGTACGGACAACACTTCGTGCGCGCTCTACTCCATGTACTTCGATAATGACATCATTGATTGTAAATAATATGGGGATGAGAAATATCGCCACACTTGCGTTCAGCGTAAAATCTCCAAATGTCACTAAGGGAAATGTCTTGATTCCCATGAGCTCTGATACGATAATCCCAAAAATATACACTCCGACCAACACATCCATTTTTTGCATTTTGAACATATGAGTATAGTTATTTTTTGAAATGTTTTAATATCGTACTGATCATATACAGCGATCCAGTGATGACAAGTATTGTATCATGTTTTTTTTGCGTATTTTCCAAGGCTTCGATTGGGTCAGAATAAATGGTTACCTTTTCCGCAGAAAACGAATCGTTTAAAAGTGCTCGAATCTTTGCGGCTTTTTCCGAGATAATGATACGATCTTGATCGTCACCATGAAACTCTGTGACAAATATATCTTTGGAAATGGGAACAATGTATGTAAGCATTTCTTCATAATCTTTTCCCTTTTTAAATCCAAGGAGAAAATCAAATGATGTTTTGGGATGACGTTTTTTAAGGTCTTCAATAAATGCTGACATTTTCTGCGGATTATGAGCTCCATCAATGATGATTTTCTTGCCTTCTAAATATAATTCTTGAAATCTTCCCGGGATATGAATATTTAATAGGGTTTTTCGAATGACCGATTCTTCAACGTTAAAGTCATCTCGTTTGGATACTTCATAGATTGTCGCCAGTGCAAGACTTGCATTTTCAACTTGGTATTCAGCGGGAATTGAAAGACTCAAATTTCGAAGTTCTAATTCTTTATATTTAAAATTAAAGGTGATCAGGTTCTTGTCTCCAGAAACATTCGAATACGTTTTGTTTTGGGAAATTTGGTGAAGAATACTTTCCTGAAGCTTCACTTGAGATGAAATAACTTTTTGAGCAGCTGGCTCTTGGTCAACAGTGAGCACCATATTATTTTTGTGAATTATTTGAGCTTTTTCGGTCGTAATTGATTCAATAGTATTTCCGATCATGTCCGTATGGTCAATGCCAAGTTTTGTAATGACGGCAATTTTATTTTTTGCGGTTGCAATATTTGTGGCATCAAGTCTCCCTCCCAAACCAGTTTCCATTACCGCGTAGTCGACATGTTCTTTCCAAAAAACATAATACGCAAGCACAATCATGATCTCAAAAAACGTAAGGTTTCCGTATTTTGTACTATCTACCTTTTCAATAAATGGAATGAGCTCATTCAAATACTTTAAAAATAACTTTTCAGAAATAAGCTTATTATTAATTTGAATTCGCTCCCTCAAATCAAACATATGAGGAGAGATGCTTAACCCAATCTTTTTACTATGCGCTGCGAGGAGTTTACTTAAAAATGCACATGTTGAGCCTTTACCAGAAGTTCCCGCAACATGAATGACTTTGATTTTATTTTGTGGATTTTCCAAGAGATCAGCCAAAAATAATACTCGACCAAAATCAAACCCCGCACCACCGAGACCAAAATGATCTCCTTTTGATCGAAATGAATACAAATACCTCTGGGCTCCTTCTTGTGTCGCGACTTTCATAGTGAAGATTGTATGTAATGAATCAATACTATAAGATCGCACATATAAATCAAGTTGTTTTTTTTAAATCCCTTTGATACTCTGAGTGCAAATACTATCAATTCTTTCATCACTAACATGATATAGCATCTGAGTTGCTTTCGATAAGGCTCTTCATTATTATTAATTTCTTTTCTATCATGAAAGTTCAAGATACAAAAATTTATAACCTTATCAAGGAAGAAACAGAGCGCCAAAGATGCGGAATTGAACTCATTCCCTCAGAAAATTATGCCTCAGAACACGTACGAAACCCTCTCTCTTCAGCTTTTGTAAATAAATATTCTGAAGGATACCCGTATAAGCGATACTATGGTGGAAATGAATTTGTCGATAAAGTCGAAGAATTAGCTCAAAATCGAGTTAAAAAATTGTTTGGCGTTGAATATGCAAATGTCCAACCATACTCTGGTTCGCCTGCAAATTTCGCCGTATATATGGCAACCTGCAAACCAGGCGATACCATCATGGGACAAGCGCTCATAACCGGAGGACATCTAACTCATGGAGCTCATGTTTCGTTCAGCGCCATATATTTTAATAGCGCACAGTATGGAGTCGGAACAAAAAAACGGGGGAAAGATGGACTTTTTGATTTTAAAGAAATTCGTGCACTTGCGCTAAAACACAAACCTAAACTCATTTGGGTTGGTGCTTCTGCATATCCTCTTCAAATTCCTTTTGCCAAATTTGCTGAAATCGCAGACGAAGTTGGCGCTTATCTTGCGGCCGATATCGCACACATTGCGGGACTTATCGCAGGTGGCATGCACCCGTCACCAGTCCCTCATGTTCACATAGTGACTACGACAACTCACAAAACACTTCGTGGACCACGAGGAGGCATTATCATGGTCACAAAAAAGGGAATGAAGAAAGATCCTGACCTTCCAAAAAAACTGAATAAAGCAATCTTTCCGGGACTTCAAGGAGGACCGCATGACAATCAAACAGCAGCAATTGCCGTAGCACTATATGAAGCATCTCAACCATCATTTTCAACCTATGCAAAACGAATTGTGAAAAACTCACACATGCTTGCAAAAACGCTCATGGATGGTGGACTGAATCTTGTTGGTGAAGGGTCTGAAAACCATCTGATACTCGTTGATCTTACCAAAACACATGGCGCAGGATCTGGCTACTTTGCAGAATACGCACTTGATTCGGTTGGACTCACTCTCAACAAAAATACGGTCCCCGGAGAAGAGAGTTCACCATTTTATCCATCAGGAATTCGACTGGGTACACCGGCCGCAACAACACGAGGAATGAAAGAAAAGGATATGAGATTTATTGGAAAGCAAATGCTCAAGGTACTTAAGATCGTAAAAAAGTACGAACTTCCCAGTGAAAAAACAGAACGAAAAGAATATTTGGCAAAATTCAGAAGAGAGATTGACACAAACAAACTACTGAAATCGATTAAGAAAGATGTTCGCCAGATGGCAATCGGTTTTAAGATTCCATAATCGAGAAATCATCAACTGTCTCTTTCTAATAACTCACCGTACACATTTATCGTCATCCTGAACTTGTTTCAGGATCTCGTTGGAATGCTGATCCGCCAACTGGCGGACAGCATGACACATGTTGTCTAACATGAGTGATATACTATCCCTATATGCTGAAGTTTTTAGCCATAGCAAATGTTCTTCAAGTTGCTTTGCTTGTTTGGAAATATCAGGTACTTCCAAAACAGATTCCCCTTTTCTACTCACAACCCTGGGGTGAAGGTCAGATTGCCGATATATGGTACATTCTTCTTCTCCCCATCTTCATGAATATTACTTTTTTCATAAACAGACAAATTGCCAAAAAATTCTTTTCCCAGAATAACCTGTTTAAAAGTATTTTCACCGTTGCAAACGTAATTTTGATTGTAGGGTATACTGGCATTTTTTTGAAAATATTATTTTTGATTTCATAACATATATATGTTCTTAACGGGAATCATAATCATACTTACGACAACTGCAATTTCGTATCTTTCCACCCCATTGGCAATTCGAATTGCCAATAAATTTAAACTGATCACCGATATCGCGCAGAGAAGTCATCCCGCACACACCCACACGGGAATTATTCCGCGCGGTGGTGGAATTCCGATCTTTATTGCACTTTTAGTATCGTCTCTTTTTTTTCTTCCCATGAATCAGATTGTCTTTGGTATTCTTATCGCAAATGCGCTCCTCTTGATGGTTGGACTGTGGGACGATAAATACGATGTGTCACCTTACAAACGCTTTGGACTGAACCTTATCATTTCGATAATTCTCGTTATGTTTGGCTTGGGAATTCCCTTTATCTCAAACCCATTTGGTGGCGTGATACGCCTAGATCTCTGGAAAATTTCAATAGATTTTTTTGGCGGACATACAATCTGGATACTTGCTGATATCCTCGCAGTCATATGGCTTACGTGGACCATGAATATGGTAAACTGGAGTAAAGGCGTCGATGGACAACTGCCTGGCTTTGTCGCAATTACGGCACTTTTTATGGGGCTTCTCTCTCAACGGTTCATCGCTCATGATATTCAGGCTCAAACGGTGATGTATCTGTCGTTTATCGTCGCGGGAGCATATCTGGGATTTTTACCATTTAACTTTTATCCGCAAAAAATTATGCCCGGGTATGGCGGTGGCGCTATGGCAGGGTTTTTGCTCGGCATCCTTTCAATTCTTTCTTTTGGAAAAGTAGGTACTGCAATTCTCATTCTGGCAATACCAACGATCGATGCAATTTATACCATTTTGCGTCGTATTAGCCAGAAAAAATCTCCGTTTCGTGCTGACTGGGGGCACTTTCACCATCGATTGATAGAGATTGGGTGGGGAAAAAGACGGATCGCAGTATTTTACTGGCTCATCTCATTTATCCTCGGAGTTGCGAGTTTATTTCTTGGCGGAATAGAAAAATTTTTCGCCTTTATTACGATAGCAGTAGTTCTTTTAATATTTGTCGTCTTGATAGAACAGATGAAAAAAATTCGAGTCTAATTCATGTCACATATAATTATCGGCATTTCTTCTGGTATTTCAGCTTTCAAAACAATTGATTTGATCAAACTTCTCAAAAAAGATGGACATGCTATGTATGTCATGATGACTAAAAAAGCTATGAACATCGTCTCTCCGGGTAAAATTGAGGAAATAACCGGATACCCCGTATTTATGAACTTATTTGAAGATAGTTTTTCTTATGAGCAAATTTTAAAACGCAAAAAAGTTGACCATATTGAGGTTGCAAAAAAAGCAGATATTTTTGTCATTGCGCCGGGAACTGCAAATACGATAGCAAAGCTTGCTCACGGCATTGCTGATGATTTTATCACCACATCGATTCTTGCAACGAAAGCTCCCGTCCTCATCTGCCCTTCTATGAATGACAAGATGTGGGATCATCCAGCAACTCAAAGAAACTTGAACACCCTTGAGTCATTTGGGTACGAGATCATGACTCCCGACTCGGGCTCGCTTGCTTGTGGGACAGACGGCATCGGAAGACTCCCCGACGTACAGAAAATTAAACATAAAATTGAATCGATTCTCTCACGAAAAAAACTGCTTGAAGGGAAAAAGGTTGTGGTGACCGGTGGTGGTACCATGGAGCCAATCGACGATGTCAGAGTCATCACAAATCGCGGCTCTGGAAAAATGGGAAAAGCGCTTGCCGAAATGGCATATCGATATGGCGCAGACGTGACATACTTTCATGCACACACTGCAGAAACATCACATCTCCCCTTGCACCAACAATCATTTACGACCTCAGGTGATCTAAAAAAACTCTTAGATACCGAACTTAAGAAAGCTGATATTGTATTTCACAGTGCTGCGGTATCGGATTTTACGGTGGAGAAAATTGAGGGAAAAATACCGAGTGAAACCAACCATGATCTTCATCTTAAATCAACGACAAAAATCATAAATAATATAAAAAAAATAAATCCAAAGATTATTCTCATTGGATTTAAAGCTATTCATGGATCAAAGCAAGATCAGATCATTTCTGTAGCTCAAAAATTAATCGATAATGCATCTTCAGATTATGTAGTGGTCAATGACATCAGTCAAATAGATATTGGATTTGATACTGAAGATAACGAAGTGTATATCCTATCAATTGATAAAAAAGTGAGGAAAATCGAAAAAGCTCCAAAATACAAAGTAGCAGAAGAAATTATCAAGACGATTTTCAGTTAACGATTGGATTATCGCTATTATCACTTTCGCTTCCCTCAATGACATACCAACCCGACTCTTTTGTGATTTTTGCACGCCATCCTGATTGGGGTTCGTAATAATACCCATCTTCAAGTCTCCCAACAGCGATCGCCCCAATGAGTCCGATTACCAAATCATTCATCACGGGAATATCACTTCCTGCCGGAAAACTAATTAATTTCCGGTCCAACAAAGACGTTCGACCTTCTTGAAGATGTTCTTTTGTGGTATCAGTTATCAACAGATCAAAACGTTCAAATATATCCTCATCATCTGCACCGGCAATAATGAGTAAATATAAAATTTCATTTTCTGTGAATGTAAGCGTTTCAGTTTTTTCCATAACTATTTAATACTTTTTTCACATAATCCTCTTGCGCAACTTGGGAACATGGGTCTTCGTGAATGCAAATCTTTCACAGATAGGGTCGTGAATTTTATTAAAAAGTTAAAATTTTATCGCTTCCTTGCACAAGTTCGTATAAATCTTTCATACTGCTCATCGGGCAGGTATTACTTGTTTCTTTGTTTCTCGATTTTAAACAAGTGCTACATGCCAAAATGTGCGCATTTTCAGATTTTAAAAATTCCGCTATTTGTTCTTGAATATTGAATCTTTCCAAGTGACCTGCTTCATATTCCACGCCCTCTCCAAGAAGAAAAATGGTAACTTCATCCCCTTGCTTGATAGCAAAATTAGCGAGACGGAAAACGTTCCAATTTGTTTCTGGATTTGTTTGGCTGATGATGATCCCTAGTTTCATAGTGTTATTGATGAGTTAATTATATTGTATTCTAACAAATAATTTTTATAAATTGATCTCCAAGCGATAGCGGAGAAAACACCTTACTTGTCTCAAAACA
>Ga0210057_1001787_pt1 | contig 32007 bp, 28 predicted proteins | sample CryGeyCG2114_010_2_FD_183968 | JGI IMG/M metagenome (GOLD analysis project Ga0210057, IMG submission 183968) | Groundwater microbial communities from aquifer - Crystal Geyser CG10_big_fil_rev_8/21/14_0.10 (SPAdes) (version 2) | ecosystem: Environmental > Aquatic > Deep subsurface > Groundwater ... | reverse complement strand
CTCACTTGTAGGTCTAACCTCTGTCTTCCCAAGGTAATACCCCATAATCTTTCTTCTGAACTGATAATATCGCGATAACTGATACTTATTTATGGAATTATTGCGTCTTGATCTGCTAAAACCTTTTAAGTATAACAGAAGAATTAGCGGAGAGCTGTTGCTGTCAGATTACCAGTTCGAACCTATTATTGAGAGTAATACATCAACTCTTTATGCTTCCTCGTTTCTTCAATTTCCTATACTGTGCCGGGAGAGGGAGTCGAACCCTCACGGTAATAAATTACCACAGGTTTTTGAGACCTGTGCGTCTGCCATTCCGCCACCCCGGCATATCAAAGAACGTCTGCTCCTTCGCTAACGCTCAGGATTAACTGGCAGATAAGACTCGCTATTGCTCGTCAACTGCCAGTTTAACATTCCGCCACCCCGGCATATCAAAGAACGTCTGCTCCTTCGCTAACGCTCAGGATTAACTGGCAGATAAGACTCGCTATTGCTCGTCAACTGCCAGTTTAACATTCCGCCACCCCGGCATATCAAAGAACGTCTGCTCCTTCGCTAACGCTCAGGATTAACTGGCAGATAAGACTCGCTATTGCTCGTCAACTGCCAGTTTAACATTCCGCCACCCCGGCTTTCTACAACCTTCGTCTGCCCCCGCCTAAACGGCGGGACTAACTATATTTTTTTGTAAGTCAATACTAAACAATGTCATTGCGAGCCTGAGCGAAGCGAAGGCGTGGCAATCCCTGCCTGCCGGCAGGCAGGTCGATACCAATAAGACTCATTATATTAACGGGATTGCTTCGTCATCCCGCAAAGCAGGATTCCTCGCAATGACAATTTTTATATTAATGACGGTAAAATTTTACAAAATATATTTATTTGATTATATCAAAACCTAATCGTTTTTTTCCCCTTGAAATAATATCTACATAAGGTTAACATATGTTTTATGACTGGTATTATTCAAATTAATAACCAACCTGCGCCCAAAAACGGACAAGTCAAACTACAACTAATTTTCGAAGAAGACCTAAAAAAAAACCCTCAAACACTAAAAAACTTTCAAGAAAAGATTAAACGAGAAGATTTTAAAGCTAAAGAAGATGAACAACTAATATTAGAAAATCAGGAAGGTTTTCAACTACTTGTATTTATTGGTGCAGGCAAACAAAATTATTTTAACTTAATAAAATATAAGAATCTTCTGGCAGATGGTTTTCGAACGATAACAAATAGAAAATTTTCAGAGGTTGAAGTAATTCATCATAAGATTTGTGATAAGAATTATTTTAATTTAGGCAAAGTGATTAGTCTTGCACTTGATCTATCTAACTATCGTTTTATTAAATATCGAAACAAAAAATACCAGGGAAAAGATGTCACAATAAAACAATTGAACTACTATTGCGAAGAAATTACTTTAGAAGATCAAAAGATACTTAAGCAGGGGATTGAAGCTGGTCGATTGATATCAAATGGCGTAATTTTATCAAGAGATTTAGTAAACGAACCGGCATCACATCAACATCCTGAAGATATGATCAATCAAGCTAATATCATCGCGAAAGAAAGCAATGGAAAAGTGACAGTCGAAGTATTGGATGAAGAAGAGTGTAAAAAACTTGGAATGGGGGCGTTTTTAGCAGTGGCAAAGGGAAGTGATAGACCAGCCAAGTTAATAATATTAAAATATCAAATATCAAAAATCAAAAATCAATCCGCCAGCTGGCGGACAAAAGTCAAAAAGATATGCTTAATTGGAAAATCGATTATTTTTGATTCCGGAGGTTTATCTCTTAAACCATCCAACTCAATGGTAGATATGAAAATTGATATGGCCGGAGGTGCTACTGTTTTAGGAACTTTTAAAGTATTAGCACAACTCAATAATATAAATAATGTTGTTTATGGAATTTTACCAGTATGTGAGAATATGCCTTCAGGGAAGGCTATGCGTCCAGGCGATATTGTAACTGCGATGAATGGGAAGACGATTGAAATTTTAAATACCGATGCAGAAGGCAGATTAACTTTAGCTGATGCGTTATCGTATGCAGAAAAAAAATTAGCTCCTGATTTAATCATAGACCTGGCAACATTAACCGGTGCTTGTATGGTGGCACTTGGAAAAGAAATAACCGGAATGCTGGGAAATCAAGAAGTTGGCTTAAAATTACTTGAAAATTCAACAAAAAATACTGGTGAACAACTTTGGAGATTACCAATGTATAAAAGATATTTGAAAAAAATGACAAATGGAATCGCAGATTTAAAAAATGTTGGAGGAGGGCGATGGGGAGGAACAATCACTGCCGCATTATTTTTAAATGAGTTTGTGGAAAAAACCACTTGGGTGCATTTAGACATTGCTGGATCAGCGTATAATGATGAAAATTCTTATGCTGTCATTTCAAAAGGGGGGACAGGTTGGGGAGTGGAGACCTTGGTAGAATTAATTAAAAATTATTGAAAACAAATGAAAACAAAAACCGTCAACTTACTTAAAACCGATAATATTATTAAAATTGGAAAAGAAGAGTTGTTGTCATCTGCCTTGAGTAAGCTAGCAAGTTCTCATGATGCAGCATTTGTTTTTAATGATGAAAAAAAAACTGAATTTGCTGGTTTAATTAATCCATATTTCTGTCTAATAAAATCCTCACTTCCTGCTAATACAAAAGTTAGTCATTGTTTATTTCATCCACCAAAAATATATACGAATTCTTCAATTTCAAAAGTGGCACAGTCAATGAATGATTCAAAAATTCATTATCTTCCGGTTTTTAACGAGCAAGAAGTTTTATTGGGAATTATTTCTGCTCGGAGAATGTTAACCGCACTTCAAGATAGTCAGGTTTTTAAAGTAACCATTGAGTCTATTATCAAGCAAAACAAAAGACCATTGGCGATTGTGAATGAAAATGATTCAATTTCAACCGCTGTTAATCTATTCAAAAAAACTAAACTCTCAAAACTAATTGTCGTGAATAAAGAAGGACGACTTAAGGGGTTATTAAGTTATTATGATTTAATAAACTTTTTAATTACACCAAAACATAAAGAACAACGGGGAGATAAGGTTGGTGGAAAAACTAATTTTAACTTGCAAAAAATAAGTAATTTTTCAAAAACCTATATTCTAACCTTAATTAAGACGGATACGATGGATATGGCATTGAAAATGATTATTGAAAAAAAGATTGGGAGTGTTGTGATCATTGATCAAGACCGAAAACCAGTTGGGATTATTACTACTAAAGATTTTTTAACTTTAATTATTCGTACTGAAAAACAAAAAATTGTTGAAATCACAGAAAAAAATTTATCAAAATATAATCACTTTATTGTAAAAAGATTTTTTCAAAATTTAAAAAAAATAGTCTATAAGTTACCGAATATTATTAAGGCAAAGCTCTTTGTATCAGAAAATAAACACGGAGGATTGTATAGAGTCGTGCTTTCGTTATTTCCAAAAAAGGGAAGTATTAAGGTTATCTCTCGCGAAGGAAAAAACTTAAAGAAAGTGCTCAAAGAAGTTAAAAATAAATAACTTATGGAAAAGCGCATTATTTTACTTCTAATTTTTTGTGTTGCGATTTTTTCTAGATTTAACAATCTAAACTGGGATAATAACTTTCACTTGCATCCAGACGAAAGGTTTTTAACAATGGTTGGCACTGCTTCGAAAATCCCAAGTAATCTTCTTGAATATTTCAATCAAAGTAAATCAACACTCAATTCAGCCAATATTGGTTATCAGTTTTTTGTGTATGGAACTTTTCCCTTGACGATAAATAAAATACTTGCGTATTTAGTTGATATGGACAGTTACAATGGTTTGATAATATTAGGACGTTTCTTATCCGCACTGGCTGATTTAATGGTTGTTTATTTTGTATACAAAGTTGTTGAACTACTACAAGGAAAAAATAAAACACTGAAATATTGGGCAGCATTTTTTTACGCAATTTCCGTTTTACCGATTCAGCTTTCTCATTTTTATACAGTTGATAGTTTTTTAAATATGTTTATGTTTGGGTCGTTTTACCACATGTTAAGGGTTGGTCACGACCGACCCCTACAGAATGCGATTTTATCTACTGTTTTTTTTGGTTTGGCTTTGTCATGCAAGGTAACCGCGGTTTTTATTTTACCCCTAAACCTATTTTTACTAATAAAGACGAGTTTCACACTTTTGTCATCGCGAGCGAAGTCGAGTTTGACTCGACGGAGCGTGGCGATCCCGTTATCAATAGGACGTCCTATATTAATGGGGTTGTTTACAATGACATTGTTTTCAATTAATGCAAAATTCGTATTGAAATCAATTTTATTTTGTATCTTATATTTCCTTATAAGTTATATATCCGTTCGAATCGCAAATCCATATTATTTTGAAAACTCTACTTTTTTTAATCCGGAGTTAAACAAAGTTTTTATGAGCGGCATTCAATCATTAAAAACCTTAACCGTAAAAGATATTAACAGTTATTATCCTCCCATGGTTCAATGGCTGTCTAAAAATAGTATGATTCATAGTCTAGTAAATAATTCTGTTTTTGGTTTAGGGATTACTCAAACTGTTATAGTAATAGTCGGAAGTTTATTTCTGACGATTAAGGGAATAAAAAAAATATTAAATAAAAATTTTCATAAGGATAAGAATCTACCGATATTATTAATCATGTTGTTATGGACAGTTAGTTTTTTTATATACCAAAGTTCTCAAACAACTCCGACCCTAAGGTATTTTATTATTATCTATCCATTTCTCGCGATATTCGCCGCAATTGGAATTGTTGCGTTGATTAATGTCATTGCGAGGAGCGACCAAAGGGAGCGACGTGGTTATAATCCCGAGGTTAAATCGAGGGACAATCTCGCTACCAATAAAGTTAATCTTATATTAACGGGATTGTTTCTCCGCCAACAGGCGGATCGCAATGACAAAGTGACAAAAATATTATTAATACTCATTTTTCTTATCTGGCCTTTGATGTTCTCCTCAATCTATATCACAAAAAATTCCCGTGTTTCCGCATCAGAATGGATTTATAAAAACATCCCAAACGATAGTCTAATTTTAAGTGAGTATTGGGACGATGCTTTGCCAATGCCAATGATTGATAATCATGGTAAACAGTTTAGAGGAGAAGCTTTGACAGTTTTTGATCCAGACACACAGAAGAAGTGGACAAAGATTAATCAACAATTAAAACAAGCAGACTATTATATTTTATCATCTAATAGGGCGTGGGGGAGTATTCCGTTGGTTCCAGAAAAATATCCACAGGGAAGTAAATTTTACCAAGACCTATTCGCAGAAAAATTAGGTTATAAAAAAATTAAGGAATTTACCTCATATCCATCACTTCGCTGGCTGGGAATTCCAATTGACTTTCCAGATCAGTGGAGTGATGAGGCATTCACAGTCTATGATCATCCCAAGGTCATTATCTTTAAAAAAATCTAAATTACGGGATATATTATTTTTAACATTAATCCTTTTATTAGGACTAGCTATTCGTTTGTATAAACTTGATTCTATTCCAGCGGAAATGTGGGGCGATGTTAATACCCAATTTTCCCAAGTATTAAAAATACAAAATAGCGGATTCTACACAACTTATGAAGCTGGCAGTGATGGCCCATTTTTCCCGCACATTGCATATTTATTTTCCCTCTTATTTGGTCTGTCTTTTTATACATTGAAATTAACTTCTGTATTTGGAGGTTTACTACTAATAATTACAACCTATCTTTACTCAAAAGAATTGTTTAAGAATAAATATATTGGTATTATTTCTGCGTTTTTTGCAACGACCTCTTTTTGGGCATTATCCATGTCGAGACAGGCAAAACCACACATCTTTATTCCGGTTTTTATTAGTTTAGCTTTATATTTTGCTTTAAAGAAAAAAAAAGCCATTGCAGGGATATTATTAGGAATCGGTTTATATACTCAAACAGCTTATTGGGGAGCAGTTCTAATATTTTGGTATCAACCCTTAATTTTATTATATAGTTTATTGACTTCGATACCGTTCTATTTTGATTTTATTAGTCATCCTGATAAATTACTATCGCCAAGCACATATTTAGGGGAAAAAGTTGTTTTGCCAACAATTAGTAACGCCCCTCAGATGATTATAAAGATAGTAAACAATTACGCAAGAAACTTTATGGGTAATTTTATAAATGGTGATCCTGTTTTTAGGCAAAATATTAGCGGGCAAGCATCTTTCGATTTAATAAGCGGGCTTTTATTAATCTTAGGAATAGTACTAATATTTAAAAGCATTGTTATCAAAAAGAATAAAAAGTTACTTTATTTTCTATTTTTTCCTTATTTATTAATCCAGCTTCCTGCGGTTATAGATATAAAACATCCGTTATCAACTCCAAATATTGGAAGGACAATTGGTATCTTGCCTTTACTATTATCAGTTATAAGTTACGCACTGTATGAGATAACTGTTCTTATCAAAAAGCGTTATTTTAAGTTTATTTTTTTATTTACAATGATATCATCTATTTTTATTATTAATAATTATCGTTATTTTGTTCTTTATCCAAAGGGGTTACCAAATAACAATGTTCCATTTGGAAAAGTAATTGCGAAGTATATTGATACTATTCCGATTAGTACAAAAACAATAATAATTAATTGTTGTTGGGGTGAATGGGGGCAGCCGGAACCCTTAAGCATTATCTACAGTTTAGAGAAAACCAGCAAGAGAAGCATAAGCTTTATAAATAATTTTAACTATTGTGAGGGTGACCGTCCACTCTTAATAATAACTGATCCAAATCAAAGTCAATTAGATGAAAGTATCAAAAATTGTTATCAGTCGAACAATATAAAAACTCAGTTACTTAATGAAAAAAATGTTCCAGTTGCCAAAATATTTCGAATCAATTAATAATTAACTCTTTCATGGGGAAAGCAAGATTAGTAATTATTATTTTTAAACAGTCTTATAAACATGGTGTATAAAAAATACTCCTTTAAGAAGATAATAAATCCGGCACACTATGTTAAAGATGAAATCAAAGAAATAATAAGAAGAATCATTAATAAAACAAATAATTTTGACATAATTGACTTTGGTGCTGGGACTGAAAGATTAACTATTCCATTACTTAAGAGCGGATTTAAAGTTGTTGCAGCAGATATAGATAAAAACTCGTTAGAACAATTAAAGAAAAATGCTAAAAAGATAGGTAAAGAAAAAAACCTAAAGATAGCTAAAGAAATCAAAAAAGCAAAATATTATTCGTATATAGTTGGATGTGATATATTACATCATGTAAATGTTAGTCAATATTTTCAAGTTTTTTATAAAGCCCTAGACCATAATGGTAAAATTATCTTTTCAGAGCCAAATGCATTCCATTTATTTTGGTGGTTTTTCGTGATTATATTTTTAAATTTTAATGATGAGAAGGGGATAGTTCATTGTAATTTTTTTTCATTAAGTCAAAAAGTAAAACAAGCAGGATTTCGCGATATAAAGATAAACGGATTTGGATTATTTCCTCCTCAGATGTTTGAGAATTTTAAAAATTTATCTAGGCTTAATTATCTATTGGGGAAATCACCCTTTTTGAAACTATTTGCCTATCGGCTGATAATTGAAGCGTCAAAATAATTATTTTCTTGAAGCAAAAAGAAATTTAATGTAGTTATGAACAGCATTGTCTTTTTCAACAAGTTTAAATTGGTTTCTAATTAATTTTCTTTTTAATAACTCGTATTGTTTTTTCATCATCTTATTAAACAAATGAATCTCAAAGGCAATATGATTTACTTTTCGAAGAACACCATCAGAAGTATTTTTAATGATTTTGTATTCACCGCCTTCACAGTCGATTTTTAAAAAGTTGCATTTGATTATTTGTTTTTCTTTAAAAATTGGATTAAGTGATGTAACAAATTTCTTTGTTATTTCAACATTAGAACATTTATTTTGAACGATATTTTTTTTCATCAAAAAAATTCTTTCATCGTTGATTTCAAATGAATAGACTCTTTCAGCATTTATACTTGCTAAAATGCTGAAATCTCCAATTGACGCCCCAATATCAATCACAATATCTTTTTCTTTTAACTTTCTTATTTGTTCGTATTGATGGTCTAAGATAACTTCTTTTAATGTCCAAATATCCATCAAATTTGAGACCCATAATTTAATACTTTTAGTACTTATAAGTATAGGTTTTCTAATAAGGACTAATGGAATCATCCAATAATTAGTATTTTGAAGCAATGTTTTAATAGATTTTAAATAGTATTTTAGGGCGTTAAATTTCATTTTTTAGTTAAGATAATAAATAAGGCCGCAGATTTATTATTATTATAATTAAGGCTGATATTTCTTTCAACAAAATTGATTAGTAATTTTGATGGTTTAAGTAAATTTAACGACCATTTTCTAAATAATTTATAACTAATTAAAGAAGGTAGTGAAAAATAATGGAGCAAATCAAGATACAAGGCATTTTTTGGGGAAACATAACCCTCAACTTTACTTATCGTAAAACCACTCTTTTCAAATCTTGATTTCCATTTTTTCTCACTAAATAAATTAAAATGTTCCTGTTTTTTTCGCAGCCAATTAACATAAACTTTCCCCAGTATTTTGCTTCCAAATAAACTTTTTTCCCATTGATCTGTCATTACGGTTGTAATGAAATTTCCGCCAGGCTTAAGAACTCGATGTATTTCTTTTAGCGCGACATCAAGTTTGAGAATGTGTTCAAGAACACAGTTTGAAATAATGGCATTAAAGTAATTGTTAGGGTAGGGGATGACCTTACCATCATAGTAAGCTATTTTTTTATATATTCCATTTTTTTCCGCTTCTTTGGCACGACTGTTTATCAGATCTAATCCAACGTCAATTGATTTTTTCCCAAAAACCGTTTCTGCGAAAAAGCCATCACCGCAACCAAAATCAAGAACAGGTTGTTTTATTATTTTCGTATTTTTATAAAACAGTATCGCCTCTTGCGGTCTAATTAACGCCATAAACAATGGTCGGTTTTCGATATATTTTCGAATAAAATAATCAAGATTATTTTTCATTGCTGTATCTTATTGTCATCGCGAGTCACGTTCATGTCAACTGAACGTGACGTGGCGATCCCGTTACCAATAGGACGTCTTTTATTAACGGGATTGCTTCGTCATTTCATTCCTCGCAATGACATTGTTTTTAATAATTGGTCATAAAATCGATAGGTTTTTTTTATGTCAAATATTAATTTGGCATTTAAAACTAATTTCTTATTAGTATATTGACTACGATTATTGATTATGGTTGTTATTGCTTCAGCAATTGCGTCAGAATCTTTTGGTGGGGTAATTATACCCATCTTTGTTAATTGAATGGGTATGCGAACTCCGGGTAAATCAGAAGCAATCACCGGCGTTCCACATAACATTGCTTCTGCTTGCACCATTCCAAATGCTTCGGTTTGATTGATTGAAGGTAATACTAAAACATCAATTACTTTATAAAACGCAACCAGTTGACGATCAGTAAGTTTACTAAAGAATTGATATTGAATCTGATTGGTTTTCAGTAATTTTAATATATGTTGATAATAAGCATTTTCTCCAACGGTTTTGTTGCCATGAGGCCCAGCGAACCAGATAACAACTTTTTGTTGTTCTGCTAAATGTTTTACAGCTGAAATTAGATATTCTATCCCTTTTTCTCTTGCAATTCTACCAGTAAAACCAACAACGATAGACTTTTGATCTTTAATTTTAATTATTGTTTCAAGAAAATTTGAATCGATCTTTTGAATGTTAATTGGAGGTAAAGTAAATCGAATCTTATTACGATATTTATTAATTAATTTATTATTTTTGACATAATCTTCTGAGAGGGCGGTTATGAGCTGACTTTGAGATAGTTGAAATTTAACAGACTGGTTAAGAAAAAATTCAATAATTCGATCAACAATACTATAATCTAGTTTAACCTCACAAAGGTAAATAGCTAAAATTGGTTTTTTATGAATCTTAGCAAATAAAACCAATAGCCATGCTTCAAAATTTGGAAGATTGATTATGATAATATCATTGTTTTTAACTTGATTCCAAAAGATAATAATTGATCTAAGTGAAATAAATCCTTTTGATAATACAAAATTATATGGAATTCGGCGGATAAGCAAATCATTATGTTTTTGGTTATTTAATAAGTTATGAGAGTGGGGAAAGGTTAATACAGTAATTTTATGTTGTTTACTAAGATGAGTTAATATTCTTAAAGGATAAACGGTGAGTCCAGAAACATATGGATAAAAATATGAAGAAAAAAAGAGGATATTTTTCATGTTAAGTAATTTGTTCTAATCATCTTTATCGCCGATCTTAATATTGGAAAGCGATCTTTATATTTTATCTGCCGGTCGAAAAAATTATATATCCATACTATTTTTCTTTGTTTATTTCCATCTTCAAAGTTCTTTTTTTCAAGATAGTTCACAATATCCCAATTATCTTCAACATAAATGTCAAGATTGAGTTTTTTGATCATTTTTTCTTTGAAAATATGTGGTTGTTCATTTTTTGAGTTGTGATAGTATCCTTTTAAAAACTTATCACCGTTTATTTTCTTGATCCAAGAATGAAAGTCATTTTTTAGAAAATCAAAACGGGCGGTGATGATATATGCTTCAATTTTGCCTGATTTTGCCAAATCAACTAGATCAGAAAGACCTGGAGCTGTGATAAAACTTGACAAATGGAGTATTCGCCAGAATGTTTTTTCCCAATGGGATTTTGGATAATAGAATATAAGTCCTTTTTTATGAAGTAGAACGCGTTTAATTACTGAAGTTATTGGGCGTACAATTCTTGCTGGATTATAAAGGATAACTCCGTCAAGATCAAAACCAACTTTAAGAATTTTTTTTGGCATAGTAGGTTATTTACTGAACAATGTTCTATAATATTTAGTTATGGACGAAGCCCCCTGCCGAATGCTAGAGGACGAAGCCCCCTGCCGCATGGTGGGGGGTTGCGCTTTTTTCATTCGTAAATTATACTAAATTAAGTTTATAAAGTTTATCAAGTTGAAAGTTTTTAAAGTTCTATATAAGGAACTGGTAGTAACATACTTTTATACTTTATAAACTTTATGAACTTTATAACTTGTCACTAACTTATGTTACCTGTTTTTCTTAATTTAAAATTTATCAAAATCTACACACAGGGATTGTTTTTGGTGTTAGCCTTTTTTTGGTCAAGTTATTTTTTATGGAAATTAATTAGGCTCACATCATACAAAGAAGAAGATATATTTGATAATTTATTTACAAGTATTTTTAGTGGTTTATTTTTTGGGAGATTGGTGTTCGTGATATTAAATTTCTCTAAATTTGGTTTTGATCCAATCAAATTCATTCTTGTCAATGGTTACCCTGGTTTCAGTATTGTTGGGTGTCTTGCCGGTTTTATGCTGGTAATCTATTTGTTTTCAAAAAAGCAAAGAGAGTCATTTAGTGAAATTATTGATTATTTTATCCCACCGATATTTCTATCCCTGGGTTTTGGTAAACTTGGGAGTTTTTTTTCTGGAAGTGAGTTGGGGAGTAAGACAAAGTTCATTATCAGTTTAAAATATCCAGGACTGAACGGTAATTATCACTTAACTGCGTTTTATGAATCACTTTTATTCTTTATTGGATTTTATTTAGCATACAGAATATTAATGGCGATTCGAAAAGAGCAGGGAGCAAAGGGACTCAATTTGTATTTTTTTATTGTTTGGTTTGGTGGGATATATTTTTGGTTTGACAAAATGAAACATAATCATTTATATTTCCAGAGTTGGAGTTTTAATTGGATAACCGGATTATTATTACACTTGACAGGAGTTTTATATTTCTTGTATTATTTCAGGAGACAAATTTTTACAAATATTAAAAATATTAATAATTTTATAAAAAAACATGTTAAAAAAATTATCAGCAAAATTCGTCAATCAACAAAAATCCGCTCTGAACAAGGAAAAGCAAAAGATTCAAGTTCAAATTCTTGAATTAAAACAGAATGATCCATTTTCTGATCCAGAACATGCTTTAGATAACGCAGCCATTGATACAGATGTGCGTGAACAAGTTGGTCACGATAATATTGAGGCTCAGATTAAAGATCTGGAAAAGCGTTTATTAACAATTGAAATTGCCTTAAATAAAATTGCAAAGAATCGCTATGGTTTTTGTGAAAAGTGTAATCTTCCAATTCCAATCGCTAGATTGGAAATTGTGCCAGATGCAATTCTGTGTATGGAATGTGAGAATAAATAAATCTGTTTCTAGCATACCTCTTCGTTTTCAAATAACATACGGATTATACCTAATGGAGCTTTGATTTTGATTTAAAGTTAGATTATAGAATCAAACTGAACTCTCAATTTGAAAGCTACGGTTTATACCTAACGAAGCGTTAAGCGAAGTGGCATAGGCATATACCAAAGGTTGAAAAATCAAAGCAGAGTGGTATATACTGAATGATATATGAAGGATATTGCTTCATCTGTTTTTTTAAACTTTTCGTTATTTTTATTAGTGCCATTTATTTCAGCTTATTTTTTAAAAAAGATACGTATTTCACCGTTGATTGGTTATATTATTGGAGGTCTAATATTAAACAGTTTCTTTTCAAGCACCCTTTCAAGGGATTCAATTAATAGTTTTGCGTATTTTGGGATAATCCTTCTTTTATTCACAGTTGGACTAGAGACTCGTTTTGACAAAATGGTTAGTTTGCGTCGTTTTATTATTTTAGGAGGTTTATTGCAAATATCTTTCTCTATTCTTTTTATTAGTCTTACTGCTCTTATTTTTAATTTTACCCCGCTCCAATCGCTTTTAATTGGTATTGCGTTATCATCGTCATCAACTTCATTAGTGGCAAAAATTATTCAAGATCGGGGAGAAGAAAATTCATTCTTAGGTGAATTGGCGCTTGGAATTTTAATCTTTCAGGATTTGGCTTTTATTCCTTTCGTGATCATTTTCAACTCTTTGACAAATGAAGTTAGTGCATTTGGACCAGTTGTATTAAAAATATTCATTGACATGATCTTGGCAACGATTGTATTAGGGCTTGCTTACTATTTTGGTCAAAAAGTTATTCCGATTGTTTTTAATAAAATCGCTAAGTCTTCTCGTGAGCTACTAAATTTATTTATCATTTTATTTATTTTTTTAACAGGATACGTGTCATCAATCGTTGGATTACCAATTTTAGTGAGTATTTTTGTTGCAGGAATTATTATTGCACAAACAATGGAACACTATCATATTTTCTCTCAAATTCGTCCACTACGAGATATATTAGCGATAATATTTTTTATTTATATCGGAACTAACATTAATATTAGAATGGTTTTTCCGCAACTTCCTCAAATATTATTATTTACACTGATTGTGGTTTTGATTAAGACACTGATTATAATAACAATTTTTACTGCATTCAGATTGCAGTCCAAATTATCGTTTTATCTATCATTATTTTTATTTCAAATTGATGAAGATGCGTTTATTCTTGCTTCATTGGGTTACCGAAATAATATATTTAATCAGAGTCAATATCTTTTTATCATTACGTCAGTTTTGATTAGTTTAATAATAACACCGATTCTCATCAATAATAAGGAAAAAATATACATAATATTAAGGGAATCAATTAAACGCTTATTACCGTTTATAGATTCATATATTAGTCATAGGATTGACGCGGACTCAACTAGTATTGACGTATTGAATATTAAAAATCATGTGATTCTCTGTGGTTATGGTCGTATTGGTGCATATATTGGTCGTGCGCTACTAATAGCAGACATTCCTTTTCTAGCAATTGATTACAATTTTTCCATCGTTAACAAAGCTAAAAAGATGGGCATTAACATTATTTATGGTGATCCTACTGATCCAAATATTCTTGATTACGCTGAAGTTGAAACTGCAATGGCTTTGGTTCTAGCTTTGCCAGATCGTATTTCTCAAGAGAGTATCATTGTTAGCGCAAAAACTGTAAATAAAAATATTATTATTATTAGTCGTGCACATCAAAAAACAGACAAACAAAGAATGAGAGATTTAGGGGCTAATTTCGTTGTGCAACCAGAAACAGAAGCTTCTTTATCTATAATAAAAAAATTGTTTTTATTGAAACAGTTACCAAAAGAAGAGATAGTTCGACATTTACAATATCTTAAAAAGGAAGATGAGGGCATATGAACATGAAATATAAACATCAATCTAAGAAGGCTACTGATAAAAAAATAATGTTTTTAATTAGCGTTATGATTTTAGTACTCGGATTATTATTAAGTCAAATTCGCAATTCTTTATTTGTCGCCCAACCAGATCGCTTAAACTTAGTTTTTTATGGACAAGATGTTGTTTTTTACTCGCTTGATCTTGAAAACAAGATTCATTATCGGATCAGCCTTCCTTCTGATGCAAGAGTCAAAGTTCCTGGGGGCTATGGAGAGTATCGGATTGGATCTTTAGGCAAGTTAATGAAACTAGAAAAAGCACCAAAATTATTGCAAAAGACAATGTCGGCCGCTCTTTCCAATTTTACAAAAATATATTTTTACCCAGATAGCGAACTGATATATCAACATGGGCCAAAAAATGCAATGATATTACCTTCACTTAAACAACTTGTCAGTTATAAAAGTAATGCTAGATTATTCGATCGATTATATTTGTCTATTTTATTTTTATTTCAAGGTCAAGAGATAAATCAAAATATTGCAAGTTTAGTAATAACTGATAAAAATAATGATCGTGTTTGGCAAAGTAATAATTTTGCAAGTAAGTATCTTGGTTATTGGTATAGTAAGGAGCTCAGGGGAGAGCGTGCAAATGTTCAGATAATTTATCAAAAAGATTACCGTACGGCTTTGTTATTAAGTAACATTATTGAAGGAAATGGAATTAAGATAGTTGATCTTTCTGAAAATCTTCAGCAGAGAAACAATGTAAGGTGTCAGGTTGACTATAATAGTATTAAGATTATTAAAACTGTTGATGCGATTGTAAATTTTTTCCAATGTAGTAAAAATAAGATAGAGACAGGTCCGGTTGATATTATTATTCGTTTAAATAGTTTAGAAAAAGAGTGGGAAATTGATTAACAATGATTTATATATTTTTAACCATACTGATTTTATCGATTGTTATTGCAGTAATTTCTATGTATGATTATGATCTCCCTTCATCATTAAAGAAAATTATTACAGGGAAGACCATAAAAGGTTCAATAATTTTTTTTAAACAGCAGATAAAACATTATTCCTCATCATCTTCAGACTGGACAGGAAGAAAATTATCTTCTTCTAAATCGTTTTCTAAACGACCAACATCGGAGACTTCGTCATCCCAAACTTCTTCTTCAGAGTCATCTTGCTGATCATTTTTTTCATCCTGACCCATTTTATTTAATTGTGACTGAATATTGCGTGGAAAAGATAGGTAGTTGGCAACCCTTTTTCCTTTTTTAACCTCTCTGATAAAAATAACAATATAGGTGAGATCACTTTCTTTTACAAAAGCCTCATAAATACTATTGGCTTTAATAAAATGAGACAATCGTTTAGAAAGGTCATCTGGAAGAGAGCCAACATATTCGTTTTCTACAGTTCGGACCTCAATTTTACGTTTTTTTTGTATTAGATTAACCGGTTGTCCAATAGTTAAAGCAGCAATAATATTTTTTTGTCCAACATTTACTAAATGGACATTTTTAGTTTTACCGGTAATTTCAAGAAATTGATTTAAATCAACGGTGTTATAATTATTATTATTTTTATACCCCTTTTTTTCAAGAATTTTTACTTTTTCCAAGTTAATACGTGCAAGATGATTAAGAGGCTGAATTTTTAAGGCTTTTTGATAATGTTTACGAGCTTCTTTCCAATTCCCGATTTTAAAGTTAATATATCCGAGACGTAGTAATGCAGAAACGTCAATCTCGATTTCAAGAATCTTTAAATTATAAACAATCGCACTTTTCCATTCAGATTTTAAAGCAGCCTCAATTGCCAATTGTTCTAAGTGTTCAATATCAGTCATAAATAGCAACAGTATATGTTTTTTTTATTGAATGTCAAGTATAATAAAAAGCAGTTATAAAGTTTATAAAGTGACAAGTTTATAAAGTAATATTGAAGACACATTGTAACTTTATAAACTTTATTAACTTTATAACTTTTAACTTATATTTATGTCTGGACATTCAAAGTGGTCAAATATAAAAAGAAAAAAAGAAGCTAATGATAAAGTAAAATCAAAGCAATTTACTAAGATATCTCGACTCATTACAATGTCAGTCCTAGAGAATAATGGTGTCACAAATCCTGATAATAATTTTAAACTACGCTTAGCTATTGATCAGGCACATCAAGCTAATATGCCAAAAGATAGTATTGTACGAGCAATTGAAAAGGGGAGTGGTGATAACAAAATTAACCTAAAAGAAATGATATATGAGGCTTATGCTCCTCATGGAGTAGCGCTTATTATTTATGCTACAACAGATAATTCCAATCGAACATCATCTGAGATAAAAACCAAGTTAGAGCGAGGTGGGGGAAAGCTGGTAAGTCAAGGAGCGGTTTCTTATTTATTTAGACGTTGCGCAATGATTATGCTGGACAAAACTAAATATAATGATACGATAACTTTATCGTTAGTTGAAAAGTTAGGTGCATTTGATATAAAAGAGGATGAAATAAATACGATTATTTATTTTCCATTTATGAATATTCATAAGTTTAATGATTTACAAGTGATATATCAAATTAAAACAACCGCAGATTTATATTATCAGCCACTGACAACAGTTTTTCTTGATAAATCTGAAGATATTAATTCGGTAGTTGACGTAATCAGTTCGCTTGAGGAACTTGATGATGTTCATATCGTATTTGCTAACTATGTTTAAAAAATATTTAAACTTATTGACTAATAAGGTGAAGAAATTTGATAAGCGGATAAGGGTTGTTGTAGGAACACTCTTTATGTCTGGGATTATGTTGATTGCGACCTTTTATTTTTTTGATAAGGCGTGGATTTTTATCCCAATATTTTTATTAGTAACCTATGTTGTAACATGGTTAACGATTAGTGAGGGGATAAGGAAAGTTGAATGGATAATGTTATTTGTGATACCGCTTTTTTTCACGATTTCGTTATATTTTTTTTACTTTTTGTTCCCAGTTCGTTGGCTAACAAGGTTCCCATTTATTATTTTGTATGGAGTGTCATTATATGCAATTTTGTTAACAGTTAACATTTTTAACGTTGGAGTAAAAACAAATTTGCAATTATATCGGGCAGCATTCTCAGTCAATTATTTTTTTCAAGTATTATTATTTTTTTTAATTATAAATGTAATTTTGTCGTTACAATTGAATTTTCTTATAAATGGTATTTCGTTGTTATTACTTACTGCGGTGATGTTGTTACATTTATTATGGACAGTTAAATTGGATTTAATCATTGAAAAAGAAATTTTTTATTATTGTTTAATTATCGGTATAATCATGGCCGAACTGGCAGTTTGGTTATCTTTTATTCCCATGAGAGCCGCCATTAGTGCTTTATTACTTTCGGCAAGCTATTATAGTTTAGCCGGACTTGTTTATAGCTATTTCAATAAACGTTTTTTTAAAGAAATTATTCGCGAATATATTTTTGTTATTGGATTTGTTATATTAATTAGTTTTCTGTCTTTGAGGTGGTAGAAGATTTTGATGATAAGCAAGAAAGTGGAGGAGAGGGGAGAAGGGAAAGATAACGGTCGTAAATAATATATCTTATAGTATTTTATCCTATAGTTAATAAATACTATAAGATATATTTAATATGTACGTGTGAATTACAAATAATATAACCAGTCAACATTACTAGCAGATTGCTACACTCTTTTTCCTATTTATACTCCTGGCAGTATGTGGATAACTAAGATAAATTAGCTTCATTATGTTGCGTTTAGATTATCTTATGCTCGAATATTAATATTCTTTTAAGGAGAAAAAGAAAAAATTATAGCTTTAAAATTTATATTTTAGATTGCATTAGCAATATAAAGTGTGGCATTGGTCTTGCTATCTAAAGAGAGTGAGTTTTAATATTTTAGCTTTATTAATTCAACTTTAGTTTGTTATGACAATCTAAATATATTAACCAATTGATCAGTATTGATATATAAAGTAGCCTTAAAATTAATAGTTAGCATGATACAACAAGCCAAAATCAAGACATAGGTATAATCTACGGAGCAGCGTGAGATATTTTAGCTTCAATAATTACAATATAGAGCAATAAAACGATCTAAATATTGTATATTTTAATCTTTGATAAATTACTATCAGAGAAGAGGCCAATAACGAAACAAAATGATCAATTATAAATTTATCGAAGTATTGTTTATAAACAAAGATATGTAAAAGAAAGAGGGTGGTATGTGTTTTGGTACTCTATTCTTTTTGTATAGATAAAAATATGGCATGTAAGACAATAATGATTGATATATATCCAGGGAAGCGAATATCAATAACGTCGTAAATTATATCTTTTACGACGTCACGGAGAGTGGGAAGCAGAGAAGTGGTTGGATTATTACAATAATCTATACTGTGTTATTCAATCTTAAGTTTGAAATTTTAAATTAAAAATTAGAGTAAATTTACTGACATTGCTTCCCTAGTTAAGACCACCCCTTTTTTCTCTATTCACTAGTCCCCTTTTATCACTTTATATTGTTAAGACAACATATTTAATCCTCTACCCTGTTTTTTGTGTTATTTTTTTGATGAGGGAGTCACTTTATTAATATTTTGTTACGGCTTTTGCAAGAATTTGGAGTGATTGTTTTAAATCGTTTTTATTTAAGACATAAGCTATTCGAACCTGTTTTTTCCCTAATATGGGATTTTGATAAAATCCTGCAGCAGGAGCCAACATTATAGTTTGATTATTAAGACGAAAATCAGTTAATAACCAACGACAAAAATTTTCAGCATTGTTAACGGGAAGGTTGACAATACAATAAAAAGCACCTTCGGGTTTTTCTAAAGTAACGTTTGGGATTTGTTTTAAGCCTTGATAAAGTAGATTACGTCTTTCTTCATATTCTTTTTTTACATCAGAGAGAAAATTATTAGGAATATTATTTATTTGACAAGCCATGGTCTGATCAATTAATCCGGCTGATAAACGTCCTTGAGCAATACGAAGCACACCATCCATGATTTTTTGATTGAGTGAGACAATCATCCCTAAGCGTGCGCCGCAAAGACTATAACGTTTGGACAGACTATCAATCACAATAATTTGTTTTGGTAGTTGTTTTATATAATCAAGCAGAGATATGTGTTTTTGGTTATCATAGACAAAATCCCGATAAACTTCGTCTGCAATGAGAAATAAGCCATGTTTTTGAGCAATTTTAACTAGCTGATTAATTTCTTTTTTGGTATAAACAGTTCCGGTGGGATTATTGGGATTACAGATTAAAATCGCTCTTGTTTTTTTAGTTATATACTTTTCAATCTCAGAAGTACTTGGCAAATGAAATCCGTTTTGAGAGTGAGTTATAATTGCACATAATTTTACGTTATTAATAATTGCATAAGAATTATAGTTGGCATAGTAAGGTTCAAAAACAATTACCTCATCTTGCGGATTACAAACGGCAAAAAGAATTATACTAATTGCTTCAGAGCCCCCGCTGGTAACTTGAATATTTTTAGCCTGGACAAATAAATAACCTAAATGCTGATAATAAGTTTTTAAGGCTTCAAGAAAAGCTGGTTCTCCTTGAGATTGACCATATGAAATTGGGTTTTTTTTCCAATGATTTAAAACATCAATAAATACTTGAGGTGTTTTTATATCCGGGTCGCCAATATTAAGATGGTATATTTTTACCCCTTGTTTTTTTGCAATCTGTGCAAAAGGAACCAACTTTCGAATTGGCGAGGGTGGGACCGATATAAGTCGTTTCGAAAAAGCGATCATGAGATAATTATACTAAATCAAATCTTTTGTTCCGAGTGAAATCAGGTGCAGGATTGTATCTGATGAAACGAGGAATCTTACACAAGATCCCTCATCAAAAATAAAACAGCTTAGTAATTTGGGATGACAATATTACTTAATTAGCTTCATCTGTGTTACAATATAACATCATGAACATACTTGCGGTAAATAATTTATCGAAAAAATTTAAAGATAAGGTTGCGGTTAATGACATTTCCTTTTCATTACAGGAAGGTGAGATTTTGGGTTTGTTGGGGCCTAATGGAGCCGGAAAAACAACAACGTTACAAATGCTTCTGGGAGTATTAACACCAACAACAGGTTTAATAAAATATTTTGGAAAAGATCTAGGTGAAAATCGAACAGAAATACTTGAAGAAGTTAATTTCTCCTCTACCTATACTAAATTACCATGGAGATTGTCTGTCAAAGAAAACTTAACATTTATATCATACTTGTATCAAATAAAAAACCGTCAAAGTCGTATTAAAGAGATTGTGAAAATATTTAAAATCGAACAATTAATTAATATGCCGATGACTGATTTATCAGCAGGTCAACTGACAAGAGTTAATCTGGCAAAGGCATTTATCAACTATCCAAAAATACTACTTCTTGATGAGCCAACCGCTTCACTTGATCCAGATGTGGCAACCTATATTCGCGATTTTCTACTCGAAGAGCGGAAGAAATTTAATGTATCAATTATAATTACGTCGCATAATATGGCTGAAGTTGAGGAAGTTTGTGACAGGGTTATTTTTATTAATAACGGCAAGATTATAGCTAATGATACGCCTGTGGGATTGGCAAAAACTATTGAGATCTCTCATGTTGAATTATTAGTAAAAGATGGACTTAAGAGAACTGAAGAGTTTTGTCAAAAACAAAGCTATGCATATAAGATTGATGGTAGGTATATCGTGGTTGATGTTAAAGAGCGGGAAATTGCCCAATTTTTGCGTGATTTAATGAATAAGGGAGTTTATTATGATGAAATCAGTATTAATAAACCCACTCTGGAGGATTATTTTTTACAAATGACAAGAAAAATATGAGAATTCATCGAATCTATGCCGTTATTTTGCGCTTTATGTATTTATTCAGAAGAAGTTATGATCGGATTTCTGATGCTTTTTATTGGCCAACAATAGATTTGATGCTTTGGGGATTAACCTCAGTCTACTTTAGAAGTTACATGCCAGATGCATCAAAAGTCATTCTTATCATTATGTCAGGAATCTTATTCTGGATAATTATTTGGCGTGGTCAGTATGAAATTACTGTTAATTTACTTGAAGATTTATGGAATGAAAACCTGATTAATATGTTTGTGTCCCCATTGAAGTTTGGAGAATGGATAGTCGCATTTTTATTTATTGGTGTAATTAAGGCCTTTATGAGTTTTTCTTTTGCACTTTTGATGGCGTATCTACTGTATAAAGTCAATATTTTATTTTTTGGATGGAACTTTATACCGATAATTGCATTGTTAATTATGACAGGTTGGGCAGTCGGGTTTTTTGTGGCGGGATTAATTTTACGTTTTGGAACAAAAGTACAGACATTTGCATGGACTATAGTTGCCTTGATATCTCCGTTTTCTGCTTTATATTATCCGGTTTCTATTTTGCCAACATGGGCACAGACTGTAGCTAAATTTATTCCTGCAAGCTATATATTTGAAGAAATACGGGAGATAATCGCAACAGGGAAGGTCGATCCAAATAAGTTTTATATAAGCCTAACTCTTAACTGTATCTATTTAGTATTGTCTTTGTTATTTTTAAGAAATAGTTTTGATAAAGTATTAAATAAGGGTTTGGTGAAAGTTTATTAGAATAAATCTTACAAAATATGAATGTTATTAACATGATTTTTACCGTACTGGGTTTGGCTTTGTTCGAGATTGTATCTAGCATTGATAATGCGGTGATTAACGCTGAAGTTTTAGCAACGATGCAACCGAAAGCAAGGCGTTGGTTTTTATTATGGGGTTTTTTATTTGCGGTGTTTGTTGTTCGGGGTTGCTTACCATGGGCGATTATTTGGGCGACTAGCCCAAGTTTGGGACCGTTTGGTGCTCTAACCGCAACGTTTTCCGGTGATCCAAGAGTGCACCAAGCAATTGAAGCATCATCCCCAATTTTGTTAATTGGAGGCGGAACTTTTTTACTGTTCTTATTCTTTCATTGGCTTTTTATGGAACAAAAAAACTTTGGGTTACGAATAATAGAACCGTTTTTTCAACGGCAAGGAATTTGGTTTTTATGCAGTAGTATCGGTCTTGCTTGCTGTAATTGTTTGGTATGCGATTAAACTACATCCATTAATGGCTTTTGGTGCAGTGGTTGGTTCAACGGCTTTTTTTATTCTTCATGGATTCAAACAAAACGCTCAGGCTGAAGAAGCTAAATTACTTGAAAAAGGTCGTTCAGATATTAGCAAGATTATGTATCTTGAGGTGATTGATACAACATTTTCAATAGATGGTGTTTTGGGTGCGTTTGCCTTTACTCTTTCAGTACCATTAATTTTACTGGGTAATGGTTTAGGGGCGATAGTATTACGTTATTTGACTGTCAGCAACATTAAAACCATTAAAAAATATCGATATTTAAAAAATGGAGCAATGTATTCGATTCTGGTATTAGGTTTAATTATGGTACTTGATAGCTTTAATTTTCATATTCCTCCTTGGTTCTCCCCTGTTGTTACTATCTTAATCATAGGAATCTTCTTTTATAGGTCTAAAAGAGAAATGAGGTAAAATTGAGCCTATTTAGTCAAAAAAATATACTTATAGTATTTAATTCTTTCTATAGGATGATTTCGCAAAATGCCTTAATAATTCCTGGATTCTAAATTTGATATAATATCATCGTGGAAAGAGCCTTATATCAAGGAAAAACTAAAAAATTAGAAAAAGGAAGCAATTCTTATAGTATTCTTGAGACTGTAAGTTTTTTTACAGATCAACTAAGAGAAATTCAAATGGCACAAAATAGAGTATGGATTCAAACTATGGCTCTGGAACCAGGTCACTTTACTGACTTATTCGTTCAAAGACTAATTGCAGCCCAACATAGAGGTGTAGACGTAAGAATCGTTCATGATTCATTTTCAGATTATGTAACTGACAATACGTTTAATCATCTTCCTTTATTAAATAGTGAAGATAGAGAATATAAAAGATTTCTCCTAAATAGAAGAGTAGAATTATTAGAATTATTAAAAGGATGTTGTCAAGTATCACAAACAAATGCACCCACAGGAATTCTTAGTTATACTCCATTTCCTGGAGTATCAGGTAGAGACCATAAAAAAATATCGATTATTGATAATATAGCTTATATTGGAGGAGTCAATATGACGCCACTTGATGGAAAACGAATTGATTTTATGTTAAAAATGGATAACAAAGATTTAATAAATATTTTGTCACTTATATTTAACCGATCATTTTTAGGCATTTCAGTATCAGATGCAGCTTATACTTGTGATGATAACAATACATTACTGGTTGATAGCGGCAAGCGTTCTCAATCAATCATCATGCAATATGCATATGATGCAATTAAAAGAGAGAGGGAAAGTATTACCGTAATTTCACCTTATTTACCTTCAGGACATTTAAGGAAAACATTAAACGAAGCCGTAGAAAGAGGTTTAAATGTTGACGTTATTACATCACAAGAAAGCCGATCAGGATTTTCTCCAAAAATATCTCAACTAGTTCATAATGTAGGACAAGTCAGACCGTTATTTCGAATAATTCGATATCCCGGAATTCTTCATGCTAAAGCTTTATTATTAGGAAATCATGCTGCCATAATAGGGTCACATAATTTTGATGGAAATATTGAACCAAATATGCCATTAGATGCAACAATAAAAAAAATTCATAAACAAATGGGGTTTGCAATAATAGCTCACCCCAATTTAGCACGGAGATCTTCTGTTCCGTTAGGACTTATTAGTGAAATAATTAATTCAGGTGATCCGGAGCTTTATATAGATGGGATTGAAATATATAATGCTAGTGAAGCAAGGTTGCAGAGATTTGATAAATCAGGTATATTTTTTGGAGATGACGACATAAATATTGGAAAATTTGTTGAAAACAATAAGCATAATCCAAAAATAGGCGCTTTTCTTGGAGGTAGTGATAGCCATACAAGACAAATAGGATATGGAATTACTGTTTATGGATATGAAAGTATATTAGACGCCATCAAAAACAGAGATACTTTAGTAATGGCTGCAGATACCAGTTTTTTGGAAGATTTGTCAGAATCTACAAGAATGGTATATTCAATTATTAGAAGCCATATAGCTGGAAAAATATAACAATCAAAATGAAAAAAATAAAAAAACTGGTAATTGTTACATATAATATTCAATTTTCCCAACATCCTAAAGAAGTAAAAAAAACTATTTTAAAAATGGCAAATATGGGAACATCTATATTTTGTTTACAAGAAGTATTGTATCGCCCCGATAAAACTTTTATAGTGAATGTTTTGCTAAATAAATTGGGTAGCGATTGGAGAGCTATTTATAATCTTGGTAAAGATGAATCATTTTTAGAAATGGGAAATTGTATTATTTGGAACAATAAAGTACTTGATTTAGAAAAAGAACAGAAAGAATTTTTACCTCATAGTGAATCCTTAGCTATTCATGAAAAAATATTCTCATGGATTGCAGGAGGGATCACAGTTCCATTTCAAAGAAGAGTGATAATTGGATATTTTAAATATAAAAACATAAGCATAAGGGTAACAAGTTTACATCTTGATCAGAATGGTGGCTTAATAAATAGAAAAAAACAATTATCATACTTAATGGGTATTCTAAACAAAAATAAATCCATTCGTCATGAAATAATTTGTGGAGATTTTAATAATTTTGACTTATTAAAAAGAGGGAAAGAAGCAATAATGCAAAACGAAACTCTTGGTAAATATTTTGTAGATATCTCTAAAGATAGTGGATGGACAGCAGATCTAAATAAGATAGATATTAAAATCGGAGGTGTTTTTTTTAAACTACTAATAAAAAACTTACATGTGCATGTGAGAAAAAAGCTTGATTTTATCTGGACAAAAAATATTTTAAGCATTAGTTGTAGAAAATTATATTTAAAGGGTTCCGATCATTATCCTCTCATTGCTCATCTTGATATTTAATATTCTTATACCAAATAAACCTATAGCTTGAAAAAACGCGTAAATCGTAATACAATAGGTGTATGGCCAATGCACTTGAGGTCGTTAAATCAATTAAAGCTTTTGGGGGAACTGGACGGCTATCAAATCCAATCGGAGAATTAGCTTGGGTATTACAACAAACAGTACGAGAAGATTGTGCGCAAGCAAAACAAATATTAGGCGACACGGGTAATCAAGGACTAATTGAAAACTCCATGTTTTATGTTCAGCGAATGATAGAAATCGGATATATTTTTACTGAAGTTTTTGTAAGAGATGAATATAAAAACTGGCAGCCAAAATCAGATACCCCAAGAATTATTGACTTAGGAGGCGACCCAGGCGCGATGTCAGCCTTATATTGGAGATATAGAGCGCCAAATGCACAAATAACTGTCATTGAAGCAAATCCGGCGACTTTTAACGTTATGCGTAAAAACTTAGCACGTAGAGGATTGGAAGATATACAAGTAATTAATGCTGCAGTAGCGGGAGAGATTGATGGAGATGCGACTCTTTACTTACACAGACCGAGAAAAGGTTATCATACTCAAGATTATGTTGGAAAACAAAGTATGACTGACTCCGACGCTTTTACAGTTACAGTACCAAAAGTAAAACTATCGACATTAATTAAAGAAAAAGAACATATTGATTTATTAAAAATGGACATTGAGGGCTCCGAAGGTGACGTTATGTGTGAGTTAGCCCAATCAGGAAAACTGGGACAAGTCGATCAAATAATCATGGAATTTCATCACGATCCCGTTACTAACCCAGAAAATTCTTTGATAAAAATGTTAAATATATTGCGAATAGGTGGATTTACTATTGAAGAAGCTCATATAACAATTGGAAAAGGAATAAGAAATAAAAAAAAAGTACTACTTAATAATATTGAAGATATTGCCAATATTAATAGTAAAGTATTCTTAACATTTAGTGCTATTAGGACGCAAAAAAAATAAGCAGAAATTAACTTATAAGAAGAATTAAATTTTTAAATAGGTTGTACCAACTTTGATATCGAAAAATCATCATAATTCTTAATTCTACATTCTAAACTCTATTTGCTTACACTCCCCTTCTCCAATTCAAATATTTTTCATACCAATAGGTTAAAAAATATTTAGGAGATAATATCAAGTCTTGAGTTGTGAGATAATTCACTTGATCTCCTCCAAAACCTTGTTTAAAAAGAGTGAGACCGTCCCAGCTTTTCGGGGTGCGGCCGGGTTGGTGTATCCCCCAGAAGTTGTAATATTGACAGCCGCGTTTTTTTGCTTCTTTGATTGCCTCCCATTGCAATAGGTGTGATCCTGGGACTTTCGCATGAGTGGTTGCACCTTGATGATAAAAAGCCGTACTTTTGGTAAAGATAATAAGTGCTGAAGCAATCGTATTATCAATAAAACTAAAATTTTTTCGCCAGGTCACCCCGCATCCCAACTGTAAGTCGGGACTGCTCGCTTTTCGTTCAACCTCGCATTGCGAAGAATCACTCAAAGCTTGCTTGCTCAAACAACTGACTGGACTCAAAAATTTTGTTTTATTGTTGTTTTTGTTGTTAATAATTGCAAATAAAAATAGCGCATTATTGTTTTGATTAAATGATTCAAACTCGTTTTGAATAAATTTCGGGGAAAAAGGGATAAATTGTTCGCGCGTAGCGGTTTGTTTATAAATTTCTAAAAAGTCGTCAATGGATTTTTGATCAGTACGTTTTTCAATCATAACGTTTTCACGTATTGCGCGGTTGATTGAGTAGCGTGTGGACTTTCGCATTTGTTCTAGTAGCTTGTCTGCAGGTAAACCCAACGGTAGTTGCCATATTCTTTCGGCATGCATGTAAATCGGTGAATCTTTAAAACCGAGGTTTTTGAACAAATCTTTGTTCTCCGGATTATTTGACAAAACAGGAGCAATTCTAATAAAATCAAACTTTTCTTTTTTTGCTATTTCAGTTAAGTAATTAACTAAAGTAGATAAAATATTCTTTATTCTTAATTCATAATTCTTAATTCTAAACTTGTCCTGAACGAAGTCAAAAGATTCTAAATTCTGCTTGCCCCTCGAATCCCGCCAAAGGCGGGAGAAGTGGGGAATTCTTAAGATCGGTCCATGTGGTACAAACAAAAAATTTCCCCGTTTAGAACGGATTTTTATTACGAGTACAATAGCAAATAAATTATTCTTATCATAAATCCCCAATCTTATTATCTTACTTCCTTGTTTTTCTTGGAATTTTCCCCATTCCCATGAGTGTAAAAACGAAGGCGAACCATTTTCCTCAAAAAATTTCTGCCAGGTATTTTGATTATTTATTATTTTTATTTCCATAGATATGCTTCATTAAATTAATTTATTGAAGCAACGTCGTTTAATATTCTCGTAATCTTTCTTGCAGTTTTGAGTGAAATATTGTTTGGCAGGTTAATAATTTTACTGCATACCTCTTCAGCTATAGGACAACTGCCTATTTTGTATTCAACCTTGTTTAGATCAAGTTGTTTCGGGGCAATCGGTTGGTTATACCACTGTCCAAAATAAACATGTTCCATTGTGGCTTTATTTAACACCTGGTTGCGGTTATCAACCAATAACGGATAACGAATCAGAGCTTTATTGTGCCACTTCTCTTTCTGTGCATTTTTTTTGAACACACCTGAATAATAGTTGACTATTTTTTGTCTCGTAGTGGTTGTATGATCAAGTTTATTTAACTGTAAAAGTAATAGATAGGCTAAGGCATTTGGATACTGCTTATTAAATACTATATTATATTTTCCAAGTTTTTCTTGGGGAGTTATTTCTGGAATTAATAGGTTTAGCTTTCTTGTTAAGTAGTGAATAGACTCTCCAATATATATGTCATATGTTAATTTAATGAAATAGGAAATAGGCTTATACAACAAGCATTTAAAAATAAAAAGTTTGCGGGGATATTGTAATTTTTTAGAATAATGATTTAATGCGTTAGCTATAGGTTTATTATTGGTTAATATTGCAGAGCCGAACACGGAAGAAAGGCTTTTCGATCTTCCAAACGACAATAAACAAAAGTAATTCTGAATTCTAAATTCTAAATTTTTAATTCTATCTTTGTCCCATCCGTGTGCCAAGTCCTCAATAATTATGAGTTTTTTACCTATAGCCTGCTTAATGATTTGTTCACGAAATTTTGGTACAAGGCCGTAAGTGTGTTGAATGATTATAACCTTGCAATCATCCGATAGTTTTTTATTTAAATCAGTTATACTCATTGAGTAACTTTCTTTTTCTATGTCGACGTAAACCGGTTTAAGTTTGAGTACAATTATCGGTAAAACCACAGCTTCGCAGGTGTATCCCTGTACTAGGATCTTACTTCCAGGCGGTAAATTTAATGTTTTTAATAGGGAATATAGAGCACTCCTGCCTGCTAAAAACCAAGTTGCATGGTTGTTAGCAAATAGTTGATGTATTTGCCAGTCTACTTGTTTTAGGCTGGGACCTTGTTTCCATAGCCAAGGTTTGAACATCATTTTGACTGATTGCCAGGCGTCATCCCATGTTTCATTTGGTGCAAAGTCAGTGGAGATCATTTTTTATTAAACATGAAACATGTAACTTGTAACATTAAACGATTAATGGATTCTGTAACAAATCAACTTTATATATATTATTCGAATGTGGAATGATAAAATCTTGTCCGTGGGAAACGACTAATCGGTCAGCAGGAATTATACCAAATCCTCCTTGTCTTTTTGTTAGACCCCTATTCCTGCGCCATTCAACTGCTGGGTCAAGTGGAAACCAGGTTGAATCAGGTAATAATACTTCGACCCAGACATGCATGGAAAGAAAGTTAAAAGTTAAAAGTGCAAAGTTAAAAGTTCTAAATACTTTTTGAAAAGTATTTTCTTCCTTAATTAGGAAACCAACTACTAAGCGTGCTGGAATATTTACAGATTGTAATAACGATAATAATAAAGTTGAAAATCCTCCACAGTCAGTTATTTTTTCAGTTAATGCTTGATCATAGGAATAAAGATTATCGATTGGTTTGCCATATATTAGATTATCAAGCGTATAAATATATAGCGATTTTATCATCATCAATAACGATGTATCTTTTATAGGGGCGATTTTTAAATCGTCCATAATTTTTTTAATCCTTGAATCTTGTCCATTGATAAATCTATTTGATTCTAGTAAATAAGAATGTTCTTTTATTAATCGTGGCGCGTAATCTTGAATTGTTAATGTTGGATTAATTGTTTGTTTGATGATTTTCGGTTGTTGGTGGAAAGTAAGACCGATTTTTGTATTAGTGAGTAATATCGTATTATCCCAAATCTTGTCTCGGATTATTTTTACTTTAGGATTGATTACAATTTGGCTTATGGTTTGATATTGGTCGGATTGTGGGATCGCGAAAAGCGCATGCGTATGATTACTTCCTATCTGTAAATTAAATTGGTTCATGGTTATTACGTTTACTAAAGACAGTCTTTATAAGACTGTCTTTATTTAAGTAGCAGTTTCTTAAATTCATCCAAAGTTGTCAACTCAATTTTATTACCGTTCAAGAAAAAAGTTGGGGTGGAGTTAATTTCCGCTTTATTACCTGAAGCTAAATCGGCTTGGACCTTGTTTTTTACGACTTTTGAATCCATATCTGACTTAAATTTTTCAATATCTAATTTTATTTCACTTGCCATATTGATAAAGTTCTGTCTTGGGTTGGGGCTGGTTGACCAAATATCTTGCTTACCGAATAGTTGATCATCCATTTCCCAGAACTTTCCCTGAAGAGCAGCTGCTTCTGCAGCATAGGCAGCATCCATGCTCGCGGAATGAATTTGTAATGGAAAGTGTCGGAAAATTAATGTCACTTTTTTAGTGATTGGAAAGTTTGCGCTTGAACTTGATTCAAATTCCTGCAAAAAATCATGAAAGTTTTTGCATGCCGGACATTGAAAGTCGCTGTATTCAATCAAAACATTTTTTTTATCAGGTGACCACTTAATCAAGTCATTTTTAGAAATAACGTTAATTTCAGGGAAATAAGTTTGCGCGGGTTTATTAATTAAAAGGTATATTAGGTACAAAAAAATAAAACTAATAAATATAGTGGCGATGATTTTTAATAAATTGTTTTGCATTGATAAACAATTTTATCATAAGGACAGTATAATGTCTGTATGTTCATCGATGAAGCAGTAATCACAATTCAGGGTGGAAAGGGTGGAAATGGAAAGGTGGCGTTTTTTCCAAAACGCGGTGGTCCGTGTGGTGGTTTTGGAGGAGCTGGTGGAAATGTATATTTTTCTGCTAGCCATAATTACATCAATCTAAACCGTTTTTTCAAAGTTCGAGAATACGCAGCTGGTGATGGTGCCCCTGGTGAAGCATTTTTACGATCAGGAAAAAACGGAAAGGATTTGAAATTACAAGTTCCGGAAAATACCACAATTATTGATTTAGATAAAAATACTGAAACGGTTTTAACATCTAACAACTCTTCCCTACTAATTTGTCGTGGTGGAAAAGGCGGTGGAGGCAATGAAATGTTTAAAACCGCAACCTTACAAACTCCAAGAAAATTTCAGGTTGGTTTTGTTGGTGAAAAGAAACGTATTAAATTAATCTTAAAACTAATTGCGGACATTGGACTAATAGGTTTGCCAAATGCCGGTAAAAGCAGCTTGTTAAATGCATTAACCAAAGCGCAAGCAAAAGTTGCAGCCTATCCGTTTACAACTTTAGAACCGAATTTAGGTGAGTTGGATGGAAGAATAATTGCAGATATTCCCGGTTTGATTGAAGGCGCTTCAACCGGAAAAGGACTGGGAACTAAATTTTTAAAACATGTAGAAAAAGTAAAACTATTACTTCATTGTATTTCCAGCGAATCAATTGATTTAGAAAGAGATTATCAGGTGGTGATTGATGAAATGAAAAAATACAACCCGGTTTTATTGAAAAAAAAACAAATAATTTTGTTGACTAAAACAGACTTAATTACGTCTTCTGAAGTGAAAAAGAAAATAAAAATATTAGAGAAAATTGGGATGAAAGTTATTGCGCTATCGATACATGATGATAAAAGTCTGGAAAATCTAGCTGAGTATCTTGATTAATCTTTCCAAACCAAGACCAATACCGGCGAAGGTTTTGTTGGATTGATTCATTTTATTAAGTGCTTTAATAAATTCTTTATCAATTGGTGATGTCACTAATCCGAGTTTTTCTCGCTTAACTTTCTCCTGTTTGAACAATAACTCTATTGCTTTACTGTTTGTGTTTTCAGTGTTTCCATTGGCGATTTCAACTCCATTTATATAAAACTCAAACCTATCAGCTAAATAGGGTTTATTTTTATTGGGAAGACAAAGTGGTGAAAGACGGCTGGGAAAATCAACAATAAAAGTTGGTTCCATTGGTAACTTTGGCTCGATTTCATTAACAAGAATCTGATCAAATAATTCATTCCAGGAAGAGTTTTGAATATTGTAACCCTTATTTTTTGCAACTTGAAAAAAATAATCATCTTCTTCAATCATTTTTTTATAGTTGAGTTTTGCGTATTTTAAGAAAAGTTTTTCCAAGGATAAGACCGGCCAGTTATTATCTTTTTTATATAATCTTTTAAACAACTGAAGAGTTAAATGGTTAATTAGTTGTTTAACATCATCTATGATTATTTCATTCGTTGCGTCTT
>Ga0210057_1001786_pt1 | contig 32020 bp, 29 predicted proteins | sample CryGeyCG2114_010_2_FD_183968 | JGI IMG/M metagenome (GOLD analysis project Ga0210057, IMG submission 183968) | Groundwater microbial communities from aquifer - Crystal Geyser CG10_big_fil_rev_8/21/14_0.10 (SPAdes) (version 2) | ecosystem: Environmental > Aquatic > Deep subsurface > Groundwater ... | reverse complement strand
GGTCGTCCCGCCGTAGGCGGGACTACCCCGACCAAAAAATTTTTTAGAAATAATAATGACAAAAAAACTAACACATCTGGGTATTATCATGGACGGCAATCGTCGTTGGGCCAAAAAAAGAGGCTTGCCAAAACTGGCCGGACACCAAAGAGGTTATCTGACTGCCCAAAAAATTGTTGAGCATGCCATCAAGAAAGGCATACAGGTTATAACTCTTTGGGCTTTTTCAACTGAAAACTGGAAAAGATCCAAAACAGAAGTTAACTTCCTTTTTAAATTACTTAAACTAGCTATAAAAGAACAGTCTAGTTATTTAAATAAAAATAATATCAAGATAAATTTTATCGGTCGGCTGTCAGAATTACCCAAATCCTTACAACAATCAATTAACGAGATTACTAAGTTAACTAAAATAATACCAAGGCTACTCTCAACATCGCCTTAAATTACGGTGGCCAGACTGAAATAATTGACGCGGTAAATAAATTATTATCAAAAAAAATTCCCCTAGTCAGCTCCAAAGAATTTCAAAACTATCTTTACCAGCCAAGTCTGCCCCCGGTTGATTTGGTTATCAGAACCTCTGGCGAACAAAGAACTTCTGGTTTCCTGCTTTGGGAATCGCCTTATGCTGAGCTTTATTTCATTAATAAGCTCTGGCCTGATTTAAAACCTCAAGATTTGGATCTAGCATTCGAGGACTACAAAAAAAGACAGCGCCGGTTCGGAGGGAATTAAGATATGTTAAATTTAAAAAAATTTATTAAGAAAGAAGAAAATTTCACTTGCCAGAACTGCGGTCAGCGGGTAATCGGTACCGGCTACACTAATCATTGCCCAAAGTGCCTCTGGAGTAAGCATGTAGATATCAATCCCGGCGACCGGCTAAATAATTGTGGCGGCTTAATGAAGCCGATTGATTTAGAAATTAAAAATAAACAATATTACTTAATTCAACAGTGTCAAAAATGCGGGTTTAAGAAAAAAAATAAATCATCTAAAAATGATGATTTTAATAAAATAATAAGCCTTTCAAAAAAATAATCAATCCATAACCTAGTCAATATATTCTTGAAAGGTTTTTTTAATAGTCGTCATCAAGCGGATGCAGAATACGCCTTCGTCTGGGAGATCTAATCAGGATCATGGCCAGAATGGGCGAGACAATCCAGAGAAACCTGGCATTCTCATTCAAAAAAATTCGCTGAATAGTAGGGGATAGATTTATAGTTACTTGCGGCGGCAAAAAATAAAAAGTCGCACTGATCAAAAGACCGATCTGCAAAAAACTGAAGAGCATCACCTGCCACCAGGCACCATCATGGTTACCGCCGCCAAAGACTCTCAGCAAGGCACTGCGCGACAACAAAAAAAAGAGCGACAAAAAAACTCCTAGAAAAATAGTCACCTGAAAAAATAAGAAATCTCCCATTCCCCTGTCTTGCAAAAAATTCTCAACCACTGGCGAATAGTTCGCTACCGCTAAGCTCATATATATCGATATCAAAATAACAATGATTCGCTGGCGACCCAAAGACATTCCATAAATAAGAGCGAAAAAAACAAAAAACAGGATTATAAAAAAATCCCATGATGGAGCCTGCCAGTTTAAATTCTGAAACAAATTTGTAACGCTATTCAAAATATTATGCCCAGAGTCTGTCCCGGCTTTGATAATTGTTGAAGTACTAAGAGGACCTTCTTCAAGATTAATATTAGTCGTGATAGTCGTAAATAAAGTTAAAAGCATACCTCCTTAAATTTGTTTTTATATTATAACACAAAACAGCTGCTTAATAAACCTTACAAATCAGCTTGATTTAGACTTTCGACCAGCTTTTTTTGCTCTTTGGTTAATTTTTTAGGTATCTTGACGATAATCTCAACGAAATGATCGCCACGTCCGCTGGACTGAAGTCTGGGGACGCCTTTGTTTTTAAGAATAAAAACTTTGTTGTTACGAGTACCGGTGGGAATTTTCAAACTTACATTGCCGTCAACCGTTTTTATCTTAACCTTATCTCCCAGAACCGCCTGGGAAAAATTGATTTCTTTTTGAGATTTAATATTATAGCCGTCTCTGACAAAGTCCGGATCCGGCTTAACGCTCACCCGGATATACAAATCACCGCTAGCAGCGCCTTTAACACCAGCCGCTCCCTGCCCTTTCAGTCTGATTGATTGACCATCATCAATACCAGCTGGGATTTTGACGCTAATATCGCTCTCCTGGCTAGTTATGCCCTGGCCGCCGCATTCGCGGCAAGGTGTACTGGCGATTTTGCCCTCGCCCTGACAATCAGGACACACCGCCACTTGTCTGACTACCCCTAAAAAAGTTCTTTGCTCTTGATAAATTTCACCTTTGCCCGAACATTTTTTGCAAGTTTCTATTTTAGTGCCTGGTTCAGCACCGTTGCCATGACATTTTGGACAAGTAGTTTTCTTTTTTAATTTTATCTTTTTGGTGACTCCAAAAACACTCTCTAAAAAATCAATATTAAGAGTGGTTTCCAAATCAGCTCCGCTGTTGTCACGCCTGGACCTTCTCCTGGATGAGCCGCCGCCGAAAAACTCCCCGAAGATATCTCCCAAATCACCGAAATCAAAATTTATATTGTCAGTCCGAAAGCCCGAAGCACCATAGCCTGAACTTCTGGCAAAATCCTGCCAATTAAAACCACCAGCGCCCTGGCCACCGAAACCGGCTTGGTCAAAAGTTGAACCAAACTGATCATATTGCTTGCGTTTTTCAGGATTGCCGAGCACCTGATAAGCCTCATTCACTTCTTTGAATTTATCAGCATTACCATTGCCTTTGTCAGGATGGTGTTCATGGGCTTTCTTGCGAAAGGCTTTTTTAATCTCATCCTGAGAAGCGCCTTTAGCCACGCCTAGGATATTATAGTAGTCTTTGGACATTTTCTTTTTCTCATAGCAACGGCTAAACCCGTTGCTAGCCGGTGTATCATAAATACCCGGCTAGATGAGGGTTTAAGCCTCATCTGTTCAATTATTATTTCTTTTCTTCTTCGTATTCGCCTTCGACAGGTTCTTTGTCTTTCTTATTCTCTTCAGCCGATTGTTCACCAGCGGGCTGTTCTTGCCCTGGCTGGCTCTGAGCTTGCTGTTGCTGTTGATACATGGCCTGGCCGATCTTTTGGACAGTTTGGTTCATGTCTTCCAAAGCTTTTTTGATAGCTTCTGCGTCTTCTCCGTCTTTAACCTTTTTTAAAGCTTCCATTTTTTCATTAACCTCCTTTTTAACGTCTTCAGAAACCTTGTCACCTGACTCTTTTAATAATTTTTCAGTCTGAAAAATCACTGAATCAGCGTTATTTTTGGCATCAATCAAATCCTTTTTCTTTTTATCGTCCTCGGCATGCACTTCCGCATCTTTTTTCATTTTTTCAATCTCTTCTTTGGAAAGACCAGAAGATGCAGTAATCGTAATTGATTGTTCTTTGCCGGTAGCCTTGTCAACCGCTTTGACGTTCAAAATGCCATTAGCGTCGATATCAAAAGTAACTTCAACCTGCGGCACACCGCGCGGTGCAGGCGGAATGCCTGACAAAATAAACCTGCCCAAAGACTTATTATCCTGGGACATTTCACGTTCACCCTGAAGGATGTGAATCTCTACCGAGGTCTGGTTATCAGCCGCGGTTGAAAAAATCTGCGTTTTGGAAGTTGGAATGGTGGTATTTTTTTCAATCAATGGAGTTCGGACGCCACCCAAAGTTTCAATGCCCAGAGTTAACGGAGTTACATCCAGAAGCAAAACATCTTTGACATCACCCTGCAAGACGCCTGCCTGAACCGTAGCGCCCATAGCTACCACTTCATCCGGATTAACCGAAATATTGGGTTTCTTGCCAAAATATTCTTCTACTTTTTTCATTACCAAGGGCATTCTGGTCATACCACCGACTAAAACTATTTCATCGATTTGATCTTTTTTGAAACCTGAATCATTAATGGCCTTGTCAACCGCTTCAAAAGTTTTATCAACCAAATCACCTACCAGCTCTTCCATCTTAGCTCTAGTAATTTTCAAAACCAAATGTTTCGGACCCGAGCTATCTGTGGTAATAAACGGCTGGTTTATTTCAGTTTCAGCTGAGGTTGAAAGCTCTATCTTGGCTTTTTCAGCTGCTTCTTTGACTCGCTGCATAGCCATGGCATCACCTGATAAATCAATGCCCTGATCTTTTTTGAATTCATCGATTATCCACTGAATTATTCGCTGATCAAAATCATCGCCTCCCAAATGAGTGTCACCGTTGGTGGATTTAACCTCAACAGTATCTTGCGAAACCTCCAAAATTGAGATGTCAAAAGTTCCGCCGCCCAAATCATATACAGCGATTTGTTGATCTTTTTTCTTGTCAAAACCATAAGCCAAAGCAGCCGCTGTCGGTTCATTAATAATTCTGCGAACTTTGAAGCCGGCAATTTCTCCCGCGTCTTTGGTGGCTTGCCTTTGTGAATCGTCAAAATAAGCCGGTACGGTAATGACCGCTTCTTCAATTTTTTCGCCTAATTTTTCTTCGGCATCGGCTTTGAGTTTTTGCAAAATCATGGCTGAAATCTCCTGAGGAGTTTGTTCTTTGTCGCCCAATCTTACTTTAACTCCCTCCCCAGCCTTAACGATTTTATAAGGCATAGTTTTCTGATCACGCTGTATTTCTTCATCTTCAAATTTTCTACCGATCAAGCGCTTGATGGAAAACAAAGTATTTTCAGGATTTGTAACCGCCTGTCTTTTGGCCTGTTGGCCGACTAGCCTTTCTCCATTTTTGGAAACCGCCACCATTGAAGGAGTGGTACGATTCCCCTCTTTATTTTCTAATATTTTCGGCTGGCCGCCTTCAATTACGGCCATGGCACTATTAGTTGTGCCTAAATCAATTCCTAGTATTTTTGGCATATATTTTTATTTATTTAATATTTATTACGGCAGTAAATTTATTAACTGACCGCTATTAATTAATTCTGTTAAGTCTAAAATTTCGTTGGCACTCAGAGTTTTCTCGTTGCGAAACCGAATCACTTCGCCGGCTGTCAAATCAGTCACCGAGGCCGTACCTACCAAACCCTGAGGCGAAACCATCACTCTGACAATTAAATTCGAGCTACATTTACTGCAAGTCAGATGGGCTAGAAAAGAAACAGCCTCCTCTTCCAGAATCTGAAGATTCTCAGGATTATATTTATTACTACATAAGGGACACTGATTAATCAGCGCTGAACCGGCATTCCGCCTTTTGCCACCAAAATTATTAAAATTGTTAAAATTATTCATATTATTAAAGGTTTAAGTCCTGGCCTGCGAACAGGCCAGTGTCTCAAACTTCTAATTTATTCTTTGATATCAATTTCCACTTTTCGCGGTTTAGCTTTTTCATCTTTAGGAACGGTGATTTTTAAAACACCTTTTTCATAGACAGCTTTGGCTTGTTCACCTTTGACTGAAGCTGGCAGAGCGATTGCTCGATGAAAAGAGCCATAGCGAACTTCTTTACGATAATATTCTTTGTCTTCCACCTCGCTTTTCTTTTCGGTCTCACCCTCGATAGTCAAAACGTCATCCTCGACAGATAAATTTATTTTTTTGGGATCAATATAAGGTAATGGGGTTTCCACGTAAACGTTTTCTTTGTCCTGATAAACGTCAATCGAAGGAACAAACGCTCCCGGATGAAAAGTTGATGGACCAAAGAAGCGATCAACCTCGTCTGATTCCCAAAAAGGATTCCATTTTATTAATGACATACGCTTTTGCCCTCAAGTTCAGTCCAAGCACTGACTTGGAGTCTGAACATTAATTATTAATAGTTATTAATCTTTAATATTTACTATCACTTTAGCTGGCAGAATAACTTTGCCGTTTAGGATATACCCTGGGCTTAATTCTCCGACAATTTCCTGATCGTCTGCCTCTGGCTTGTTTTCTCTACCGACAGCTTCATGCTCGTCGATATTAAATTCTTCGCCAATGGTTTTTATTTTTTTTAAACCGATTTTTTTAAAATAATCATTTAACTGTTTATAAACATGTTGGAAGCCTCTAGCCCATTCTTCGTTTTTGACTTCATCAGGCAAATGGTCAAGAGCGGTCTGAAAATGCACCTTGATAGGAATTATTTCCAAAAGAGCGGCAGCTAAAACGAATTCTCCAATTTCTGAATATTTTTTTTCAGATTCTCGTTTTAAATTTTCATAATCTGCTTTTGCTCTTTGCCAGCCCTCCAAATAAGCCTGACATTTTTCTGCCATGGTTTCTGGCTGATTTGAATCTTGATGATCATGAGCCTGTTGTTTTTTACTTTTATCCATACTAAATAATATTTAAGGAAAGTATTAATTTTTTTCAGTCAGTTTCTGTTTTAAATAATTTAAAAAATTATAGTTTTTCTGATAATTCATTCTAATCGGCCCTAAGATTCCCAAAATTTCACCTGAATCTGTGTTTAAATTAGTGATAACCAGAGAGCAATCTTGTCCGAAAGGATTCCTGCTGCCGATCAAGATGTCGGTTTCACTGACTTTTTTATAAATTTTGGTCATTTCTTGATCAAGATGGTCAATTATCGCGCTCAAGCCGACCACTTTGTGCTGTTGGTCAAATTCCGGCTTGGAAAAAATATTACTAAGTCCGGTGTAATAAAAATCGCTATCAGAAAACCCAAGTAAAATAGCTTCGTTAGATAACTCTGCGATTTCTTTGGCTATATTTTTCAAATAACTTCTGGAATCTTCCCTTAATTTCAAATTACTTTTGATAATCGCGTCAATGGCTTTCTTGTCTGACTGCGTAATATTTTTTTTATCTAAATATTCGTCGATATAAAACTGATAACCTTTTTCTGTTGGTGCGCGTCCGGCTGAAGTGTGTGGCTGAAAAATATAGCCTTTTTTTTCTAATTCAGCCATTTCATTGCGAATAGTGGCGGAACTCAAATTTAAGCCGGATTTATCAGCTAAAAATTTTGAACCTACCGGACAAGACTTATCAATAAACTCTTCAATTATCTTCACTAATAATTCTTTTTTTCTATCATTCATAGGTTTCTGGCTTATTAGCACTCCCCTACTTAGAGTGCTAATTTTAGTATAACATATAAAAAGTCAATGTCAAGACATTGTTGTTAATATAATAAAAAATTCAAGAATAAAAGAATTATTTGCTAAATTTAGATAAAATTAATTATTTATAAACCATCCGTATTGACAGCCATTTTGTCATTTCTGACTTGATTAGAAATCTAAAAGCTGAATACACATTATTGTGTTATAGATTCCTGCTTTCGCAGGAATAACAGGTTCGGGTCGTATATAATTAATCAATTACATGTATCGCAAAAAAACAGAAACCACAAGCTCACGCTAATGGTTATTTACTAATAAAATCAATTTTATTTTAAAACATTAATCCTTGGTCAAAGCCACAATCGGATCCAGATTAGCAGCTTTCCTGGCCGGGAAAATACCAAATATTAATCCAATAGCCACTGAGACGCTGACTGAAACCAAAATCGCCACCGGATCAATCACGAAAGGCCAGTCAAAACCCTGACTTTGGGCACCTAAGTAAGTCAGAAATGAAATTCCCAAACCTAAAACAATCCCCACGATACCTCCTAAAGTAGTCAGAGTCACTGCCTCCCAAAGGAACTGAGACATGATTTTACCGCGGCTGGCGCCAACAGCTTTTCTCAAACCAATTTCATAAGTTCGTTCAGTCACCGAAACCAGCATAATATTCATAATACCAACTCCGCCGACAATCAAAGAAATCGCCACGATAGACATCAGAAGCAGAGTAATACCTCCCATCACGCTGTCCCAAATATTCATGGCTTCCTCCATGGTAATAACTGCAAAATCGTCTTTGTCCGGATCAGTGATATTATGCCGATCTCTTAATAAAGTGGTTAACTCTTCCGTAGTAACATCGCCCATTTCTTTATCAGCCATTTTACCCATGATAAAAGAAACATGGTCAATGCCCATCACCAATTTCTGCAAAGTCCTCAATGGCATATAAATCCAGTCGTCCATATCCATATACATGATTGTCCCCTGCTCTCCCATTACACCAATAACTTTAAAATTATTTTTTCCGATCTTAAGAGTTTTACCAATCGGATCTTGATTACCAAAAAAATCTTTCACGATATTCTGACCAATAATTACCACTTTGGCTAAACTTTTGTCCTCTTCGGCGGTAAAAAACCGACCGGTTTCAACTTCTGCCGCATCAATATCTATAAACGACGCGTTAGTACCCCAAATTTGTTTAACTTTAGTTTGATCAAGATAAGTAACTGTTTCCTGACCAATAACAGTTGAATAGACATTCGTAACATTAGGGTTACTCTTGATTGCTTCGGCGTCAGACTCTTTGAGTGTAGTTATACTGACACCCATAGCCATGCCGGTAGCATTTTCCGTCGAAGTTTGGGAGGCGCTGGGAACTTTGATTTCCACTTCAATCATATCTGTCCCCCAAGCCTCAATTTGACTCAAGACCAAGCCTTTTAGGCCTTCGCCGGCTGAAAAAACCAAAATCACTGAAGTAATACCGATCACAATTCCCAAAATAGTCAAAAAACTCCTTAACTTGTGGGTAGTCAAAGATTTATATGCGATTTTAATTGATCTGGTAAATTTCATATTTTATTTACTTATTCATACCTTAAGGCCTCAATCGGATCAAGACTGGCTGCTTTTCTGGCTGGAAAATAACCAAAAAACAAGCCGATTGAAGTAGCCACCACCACACTGACTATGACTGAGCCTGGTGAAATTATAAAACTCCAGCTATAACCAAGATATAAAGCAACGGCTGCTACGGCGCCAGAAAACAACGAACCAATAAATATGCCGACAACGCCGCCTGACATAGTTAAAATTATTGATTCAACGAGAAACTGTCCTAACAAATTCTTCTCGTTAGCACCGATTGCTTTCCTTAGACCGATTTCCTTGGTTCTCTCAGTAACAGTCACATACATAATATTCATAATGCCGATTCCACCAACCAGCAGTGAAATGGCGGCAATGGCTGCCAAAAAGAACTGCAAAGCGTTGGTAATGGTAGTTAATATTTCCAGAGCATCAGCCTGATTACGAACATCAAAATCATCTTCGTTGGGATTACTGATGTTATGTCGGTCTCTCAAAACCGCTTTAGCTTCATCAATCGCTAAATCAACTTTTTCACTATCCACAATCTTTGCTCGTATCAAACTGACATAATTTATACCTAATAACAGTTTCTGAGCCGATTCCAGGGGTATATAAACCTGTTCGTCAACATTTTCAAAGCCAACTGTGCCTCGTTCTTTCATCACGCCAATCACCTGAAAACTCTCTCGTCTAATTTTAATTTTATGTCCCAGGGGATCTTCCTGACCAAAAAGGTCTTCAGCAATACTTGATCCCAAAACTGCCACCCGAGAAATTGAACGTTCTTCCTGTTCGCTAAAAAAATAACCCTCTTCCAAATCCCCATCTTCCACATCCATATAGCTGGCAGTGGTGCCAATGAAAGTAATATCGGCTTGTTGGTTTTGCCAAGTGGCTGTCTCAACACCGCGAACAAATGAGGCAGCAGATTCGATTTCCGGCACTTGTTCTGCCAAGGCTAAGCCGTCCTCGTATTTTAAAGTGGTAACAGTAATACCAAAAACCGAAGCCGGGGGACCTTCATCATTGGCTGCCCCAGGCAAAACACTGATCAAATTTGAACCAACTTTCTGCACCTGATCCAAAATCAAACTCTGGGCGCCAGCGCCGACTGACATGATAACAATGACTGAAGCAATACCAATAATAATCCCTAACATAGTTAGGGCGCTTCTGGTCTTGTTGGTTTTGAGACCAACTATTGATAATTTGATAACACCTCGAAAATTCATATTTTTAGAGATTTATTTATTCAAATAACCGTTATGGCTGTCAATTCGATTAGACACTTTATAGTCCTTAATTAATTCCCCGTCTTTTAATTGAATAATTCTGCCGGCATGTCTGGCTGTATCCTGTTCATGAGTAACTAAAATAATGGTCTTTTTCTGCCTGTTTAAATCTTCCAGAATATTCATCACTTGAGCGCCTGATTTTGAGTCCAAGTTTCCAGTCGGTTCATCAGCAAAAATCACCTCCGGATCATTAACCAAAGCTCTGGCAATAGCTACTCTTTGCTTTTCGCCGCCAGATAATTGATTGGAGAAGTGTCCCAAACGATGTTCCAAACCAACTGCCTTCAAAGCATCTTTGGCTTTTTTGTCCTTGTTGTCTTTTTGTCCACTATAAATGAGGGGTAATTTCACATTTTCCAAAACAGAGGTCTTGGGCAAGAGAAAAAAGGACTGAAAGACAAAGCCAACTTTTTTATTTCTCAAATCAGCTAATTTAGCGTCGTCAAATTCTGTGACGTCATGCCCTTCAAAAAAATAGTCTCCGGCAGATTGCCGATCCAGAAAGCCAAGAATATGCATCAGCGTTGATTTACCGCTACCAGAAGGACCCATAATAGCTACAAATTCGCCTTTTTTTATCCCAAAAGAAATTTTTTTCAAAACATGGGTAGTAACTTCTTCGTTTTGATAATCTTTGATTAAATTATTAACCTGTAATTGAATATTTTTAGTTTCCATTTTTGGTATAAGTTATTACTTCTTCACCCTCGCTTAAACCACTTAAAATTTCCTGCATAGCTTCGTCGCCCCGGAAACCAGTAGTCACCTTCTTTTCGATTACCACTCCATTTTCTAAAACTTCCACAACCTGATCGCCGTTTAATTTTTTGACCGCCCGTGAAGGTATCATCAGAACATCGTCTTTTTGCATGGTAATTATATCAACGTTGGCTGACATGCCCGGTTTGACACCTTCTTCCTGCTCGTTAAAACTAACCTTTACTTTGTAGTAAACCACATCCTGAATAAAAGTTGCGGCTGGATCAATGAAGGTCACACTGCCCTGCATGACTCGTGAATCACCAAAAGCATCCAGAGTAATTTCCGCCAAATCACCATTTTTGACCTTGGCAATGTCTGACTCAGGAATATCTACCTCTATCTGCAAATTGCTTTCACCAATCATTTTAATAGGCTTATCAGACAGGCTTACTTGTTCTCCAATTTCATTATTTATCTCAGTTATCGTGCCATCAACAGGTGCGACAATCCGATAATCTCCTAATTTGCTATAAGCGGCGTTTAGATTTGCCTGAGCTTGAGCCAGTTGGGCCTGGTAATAATCTATGGTAAAATCTCGTGGTCCCGCCATTTTGAGCTGTAATTCGGCCTGAGCAACTGCCAGGGCTGCCTGAGCGCTGGCAATCTCGTCCTGAGCGCTTTTGACTTGATTTTTATATTCCTGGTCAGCGTTGACTAAATTATTCTTGCTGGTCTGAAGAGCCGTTAAAGCTGTGTTTAGATTAGTTTGCTCGGTAGCAATATCAGCCTTGAGCCCATCAAGCTCAGTCACTGATAAATCTGGTGATAAAGTAGTATTTTGTAAAATCTCATAGGCCAACTCTGCCAGCGAACTAATCTCGGCTATGGAAATTTTTAATTGGTCAATAGCAAAAATTATATCATTGTCCGCTTTACTTGCTTCGGCTGAATCAATATAAGGCTGAGTATTTTCCAAATTAGTAACTGTAATTGGGTAGGTGTTATTATACAAGGTTAATAAACTTAAATTTTGCAGGCTCAAAGTATCCTGTGCATCTTCAAAAGACAAAGTATCATCAATAATTTGCAAGGCGTTCACCCCAACGAAATATTTATTGTTTAAAGTATCAATAGACGTGTTTCTGAAATTATCCAGCTCAACCAAATGACTGGCTTCCAGATTATCCAGAGCTGTCTCTTTAGCAGCTAGAGTGGCTTCAGCGCTTTCTACTTTTTTCTGGCTGACTTCAATATCCTCACCACTTGCTCCGGCCAGCTCTTTATCCAGGTTCGCCTGAGCTACCGCAACCGCTGCTTGATAATTAGCCACCTGGCTGGATTGATAGGATGAATCTAGTGAAGCTAAAACCTGACCTCGTTTGACTTGTTCGCCAACTTTGGTGTTTAAAAAGCTTAATTTACCAGCTGTTTCGAACCCAAACTCTATTTCAGTGGCTGATTCGACTGAACCTGTAGCTGAAACAGTCTGAGTTAACATGCCTTTTTCTACTAAGGCAGTAACGTATTCTGCAGTGTTTGAACCTTTATTTAAGGCTGAAACGCCTGCTGCCCCTCCAATAACTAAAATTACGATAATAATCCAAAAGGATTTTTTCTTGAATATTTTCATATGGTTGATCAATTATTGTATAATTTTACTTATTTTTCATTTTTTTGTCCAGTTTTTTTCTTGTTAGTGACCACCTTCATGGGCATGCCCTCAGGCATCATCATTTCAAAAATTTTCTGCATATTTCTAGCTTTAATAAGAATCAAAATGCCTCCCAGCTTGGAAAAGACAAACAGTTTTTCTTTTGGCTTTAAATTAAGCTCTTTTCTAGCTTCCAGAGGAATTACGATCTGGCCACGTTCACCCATAGTGGTAACCCCATGACAAACTCCTGCAAAATCAAATTTATTTTTCTTATTTTTCATATTTTTCATATTAATATATTTTTATTATAACGCCGTTAGTTTTTTTGTCAATGTCTATTGCGGAAGCTAAACCTTCCGCTGGCCGAAAGAGGAGGTCAGAGAAAATAAATAAGCGGTTAGGCGAGGGTTTAGCCTCGCCTTAAATTTATGACAATCCGTGATTATTAATGTTTTAATCTGATTATTCACAGACTTTCACTGATACTCGCGGATAAAGTTCACCGACCAAACACGGATAACTCACGGAACACAATCTGTCCGTGTTTTTTCAGTGAAGCATCCGTTAACTTCTTCCTTGGGTGTCCTTGTTAAATCAGTGAAACATCTGTGAATTTGATCTGTGTGTATCAGTGTTACTCCGTGAGAGTCCGTGCTAATTTAAAACCCGCCATTTATTAGACGGGTTGAATTTTTAAAATCGAACACTGCCAATTCTGAGATCACGCTTACGGTCGGATAATCTGCCTGACCTTAACATTTTTTCCTTAAAGGAGCGTTTAGGTATCTTTCGCCTTTGCCATCTCTTTTTCAAAAAATAAAATATTGAAAATCTCAATTTTCCTCCTTGGTTAGTAAATTCTTTTTTACAGAGCGCCAGGACGCAGTCTGCTGGACTTTTTCATTTGTTCACGGATCTTTTGGACTATTGGATTTTTAGTAGTGTCTAGCCGGGCAAGTCTAAAAGGTGATATACCAGTTTTCTAGCTTCTTCTGAAATATTCCTCAGAAACCCTTAGGTCTTTTACAGAGTCGATTTTTTTATGCGACGTCATTCTTTCCTCCGTTACTATATTATATAAATGAACTGCGAAATTATCTTAATTTAATAGTTTCTATTTGTCAATTTAACTATAATTACTAATTTCACAAACAGATGTCTCACAGATATTGACACAAATCAATCGCAAATAGTTCACAAAAATCTGTGTGTAATTTGTGTGCTATCAGTGTCAACATTTGTGTTTTATCTGTGCAATATCTACTCCTGCCAAATTTTTTTTGCTTCCTCCCAAAAATCACCAATCCCCTTTTCTTCCTTGAGCCAATACCACCACTCCACGCCCCAGAGATAAACTTCCGAAAAACCACTTCTCTGAGCATAACGATAATTTCTGCGGAACCTGTTTAAATCAAAAGATCTAAACTGCTCATCAAGGCTAATCTCGGTAATATCTTTTCTGGCCCAAGGCTCAAACTGAAATTCACTAACTATAACCTCCTTCACCGGAAAGAAAGCCTTAATAATTTTGGCATGTAAATAATAAAAAGCGGGCGGATAGGGATAATAAAAATAACCCCACCATTTATTGTATATAGAATGATAAATAGAGGTGCCAAGAACGTCAGCGATCTGAGCAGTTCTAATCCAGAAGCTCAATTCCCCGCTATCTGTCAGTATGACCTGCCGATCGTCCAAAGATTTAACCAGGTTAACTTCTTCTTTCAAATTATTAAAACTGGGCGGCGGGCATTCCCCAAAAACAGACAACAACGGTTCATTTTCCACCTGCCAGTAAACTATATTATTATAATTTTTATAATGATTAATCATGACTTTCAAATAATTCAAAAGTGCCTCCTGTCTTTGGCCATCTGTAAAATCAGCTGCCCAATCAGGAATGAAACACTCAGGCCAGCGGGGCGTCCTCTGACCGACAGCCAAGATTACCTTAGCATCGCGTTTGGCAGCTTCCTCAATTTGCCAATCAAGGTCGGAGAAATCAAAAACGCCTTGTTTTTTTTCGATCCTGTTCCAGTAAGCGACCAAACGATAATTTTTGATTTTTAACTCATCAAGTGAGGCCGAATAAACTTGTTGCCAATCCAAACCTAGATCTTCGGCAAAAACCTGGCTAAAAGTCACGCCATAAACCACCCGCTCTTTTTTGAAACTGACAAAATAAAACCAGAGTAAAAAAATTATCAAAATTATGATAACCATAAAAAGGTATTTTAAATTCTTTTTATTTTTGAAAAACATAACTAATTATAAGGCTATCAACAGTAAGCCAAGGCTAATTATAATAATAGCTACTATTTTTTGAACTACTGTCTGCCGATCAATTTTTTCTTTGATAATCTTGGGGCGATATTTGCTTAAAATAACTACGATAATAAACAAAAAAACGTATTGTAAGCCCTGTAAGGCATTAGTAATAGTAACGCTGCCCAGAGAAATTGCATAGTTGACCAACAGAAAACTAATGCCAGCCATGGCCTGTCCGACCAAAAATATAAACTTAACCTGTTTCTTTGACTTCTTGGATGATTTTTTTAACAGCTGGCGAAACTTGGGATAAAAAAGCAGACTAAAAATAGTCAGCAAAGCTCCAAGCCTAGTCCAAATAAAACCATTCAAAAAATCAACCTGGTCATAAACTTTCTTAGTCAGAGAATAGGACATGGCAAAGAAAAGTGCCGCAAAAAAACTTAGTAGCAGAGTTCGGCTGCTTATTTTCCATGATTTACCATGACGATCCAAAGAAATTATAAAGCTACCAACTACAATTATAAATAAAGCGATTAACTCATTTATAGCTAGCTTCTCTCCGGCAATAAAAAAAGCCAGAATTAAAATTAGCAACGGACTCATGCCACCGATTATCGGAATTACCTGGGAAGCATCATCAACTTTTAGAGTGTTAAAAAAAGTTATCAGCGCGATAATAAATAATATACCAGCCACCAAACTCATTAAAATTACATCAAAGTCTGGCACGAAAAAGCCAAACGGCATTAAAAGCGGGATAAAAATAAGTCCCAATAAACCAATATAAAAAGTATAAACCAAGGGCTCGGGGATTGATTTTTTGAGCATGGCCTTGTCAATGACCATGGCAATGGCACCCAGAAAATAAGCAATAAAGATTATTAACAGCCAATTCATATTATTTTTTTAAGACAATATCTTCAATTTTATATGTTCCATGCTTCGGGGCTTCCAAGAAGCCGTCCATAGCCGCTTCAGCCAGCCGGCCACTTCTAAGCCAATCAAACAGCCACTCATCAGTATATTCGACTTTTTTCTGTTCATAGCCAGCACCTATTTCTATCAGCCACTCTTTATTAAATTTTTCCTGCGAACCGATCGGCTCAGAGATAATTATCGGTATGCCCAAGGCGCAGAAAAAAGATAGCTCCGACGGCTTAGTCCATAGAATATCCGTCGTCTGCATGGTTTTATTAAATCGATAAAAATATAGTTTTTTGTTTTCTGCGAAAACAATATTCAGCCAATCCGTCTCCAGTTGCTTAAGCAGTCCCAACTCCCTGATTGATTTACGAAAATACCTGGCGACATCATTATGAATACCGGCTACCAAATTTATTCTGATCTGGTGTTGTTCAATTCTGCTTTTCAAACTTTTAATTATATTTCGACCGATCTCCCGCTGAGCTCCGGCTCCACCAACAGCAAAAGTCAAAGTCAGAGGTCTTTTCTTCTTTTGAAGTTGATTCCAATTAAGGTGCTTAATGAGCACCTCTTTATAATATCTGGCGTAACCGTGTTCCGGATCCAAATTAATCATTCTGTCGGCCATATCTTTTTTGAGAATTTCCAGCTTCGCTGCTTCGCCCAAATTTTCTACTGGTAACGGATAACCGGTAAAAAATATCCTTTCTTGCGGCACCCCATATAACCTCAGACGCTCAGCCACCCTCTTGGAAGGTGCAAAATAATTTATCCGGCTAATGGCCGGCTCTTTACTAACCCAGCTGCGACTGACATCCGTATCGCAGATAACACAATATATCTCACCCGGGTAATCAAAAATTTCTGCCATGATTGAGATAGCAAAAAAGGTGGTTACCAAGGGTAGAGGTTTCTTGCTTAACTTACTAATCAAGTGTTTGCCCCAATCCTTTTTTTTGATCAGATTAGTCGCTTCAGTTACCTGGAGGTTCGGCTTAGACAAGTCTCGGCGTGGATAAAAATTCGGGATGGCTTGAAATTTATCAAACAAATCAAATGCCCAGTCACCAACTATCGGGATCTGTTTGAATCTAGATATTTTTTCATAAAACTTTCTGGTACTCCGCCAAATTTTTCGATCCTCCCTCGGTATGCCTGGATAATTATTAGCATTAATTATTTCCTGATAAGCCATCTCTTTCAATGAGTAGGCAGTTCGAAGATGGCCATAACCCATATCTACCGCTATTATCCAAGCTTTTTTGATTTCTATTTTTGTCATTAATTATATTATACCATTTTTTGGCAAAAAAATCCCGCAAAGACGATCATCGTGGGCGTCTTTGTGGCAATTAATAACATAAACGATGCCAGCTTTGATGACGTATAACGTCAAACGTATAACGGTTTCGCTGCTCGTATCGTAGGACGTATAACGTCAAACGATAACCGATACCAGCTTCGATGACGTATAACGTCAGACGTATAACGGTTTCGCTGCTCGTATCGTGAGACGTCTTCGTCAACGTCTGACGATTAACGATACCAGCTTCGATGACGTATAACGTCAAACGTATAACGTACACCTAGATTTCTTGACAAAAACTCCTTTACATTATAATATCATCTTACCTGATATTTCTATTTGTTCTTATTATCAAAAAGCAATGGCAAAAAAGGAGGCCATATGTCTATTTCCCAACAAGATTTTCTCGGAGCTCAAGCAGGAATAAATATTATCGACCCACAGGGAAAATTCTGGAAAATTGAACATGTAAGCAATGACCGGCCTTTTCCAGTTTTAACCATCATTTGTCCGGATCAAAAAGTAATCCAAGCAGCTTATTGCCCGGCGGTTGGCAAAATTTTTAAATTGAATGGCCGGGGCACCGTCGGTGATGAATTTACAGAACTAAACAGCTCGCAAACTCACATGGAGAAGAACTAACCAAATCCCAGGAGACACAAAAATGAGAAAAAGGTACTTGGTGCTAAGAGTCGCGCATTGTGGCGAAGGTTGCTAACTTAGCCCGCTCTTTTTTAAAAAGAGCGGGCGTCATTTTTTATAAATGAAACCGTCTAAATACAGCAAGGAGCTCATAGCGATGAAACATCTTCTGATGATAATTGCAGTCATAGCGTTCATTGGCTCTATCGGCTGCACTAAAAATCACGATTTAAAATGGCATTCCAGCAAACCAAAGCTTGTTAGAAATTTAGAAGCCGGCTGGGAAAAAACATATTATGCAGACAGTGGGGAATATTTCTTCTTTATAATGGTTGGCCGCTATCACAACACTGATATGATAAGCTTAACCTGTGATGAAAATGAATCTAATTACAGTTGTGTCATCGTTGCAGAAATAAACAACGGTCAAGTGACAAACTATGTCACTGATAACAACTTCTTCTTTGAGCAGCTCCGGATCCTGAGAATTCCCGAGATTCAGTCACGATTACCAGAGCGAACAAAAAATTTGCTCAACATTTTACTCAATGACGAACCTTTGCTAAAAATTTACAAAGACCCAAAACTCTGGACCTGTAGTCCAGAGTTTTTTTATTGATTAATAAATTTATTTATAAAAAATTATGGCTGGAGAATGCTCTCGGTCTCGCCGTCTATAGAAATAACTACCTCGTCTACCGTAGAGAATTGTTTCAGAGTTTCGGTTATCTCAGCCACGATTGAGGTCACCATGCACGAACCAGCCACTCCAGCCTGGAGCTCTTGGCTAAAATCAACCAAGGCAGTGCCATTTTCAATCACTAGGCTTTGAATTTCAGTCTCTGGATTAATACCGCTATAATATCCGAGATTTACTTCATCTTCGGTCGGGCCTTTTATTAATTCCACAAGCGCAGCTTTGGCCAAAGCTGGGGTCTTGACCACCTGTCGTTCAACAGGATAAACCAAGCTGCAGTCCAGAGCCTGCGAATTTAAATCAGTACTGCTGAAAAAAACCTCAACCTTGCTGCTCTGGCCGTTGGTCTTTTCCAGATACACCGGCACTTCGATGCTATTGGCATATTGCGGTAAATCCGAGGGGTTGGCTTTTTCCAAAATAATCCTGCCGGCAATCGACTCATCTGAACTATAGACAATGCTGGCCTCAAACGGCACAAACTCTTCTGTCATCCAGTCAGCTTTGGCAGTAGCGTAAGTCTCGGCTAAAATTTCTCCATCAGCTGAAATCAGTTTGACTGGAAAACTTGCTTCAAAAAACCAATTACCTCTGGCAATCCCGGAAACTTCAATCGGGCTTTTGACTGATTCATAAGCCTTAGGTGAATAAACAGAGGCTATTTCATCAGCATCCAGACTCTGATTAAGGTTTTGGTTGTTATTGGCGTTTTGGTTGACTGCCTCGTCATTTGATGACAATACAAAAATTAATACTAAAATTAGACCAAAAACCATCACCATGATAAATAAAAATAAGAAAGGTTTCTTCATATATCTTATTATAGCATTAATTATTAAAAAACCAACCCATGGTAGCTGAATTGGTTAACTTTATTTATTTAATCAACAGTTTCTGCTTGATTATAAGGATCAATATACTTTATCGGATTATTAATTGCATAGGCATAACTATTAAACCCTTGGGGATGTTTTAATAATTCTTGTCGATCCATGCCAGTTAGCCTATTCAACTCATCTTTACTAGCCATAGCTATTTTTAAAGTTAACGAATCCTGCTGAATAAATCGACCAACGTTTTGGTTATAAAAACGTGTCTTAAAATAATAAATTCCGGACTCGGCGTCTAACTAATGATCAAATCCTGATAATTCAATATTTACTAGCTTACCATCCTTGGAGAAAGCTAAAATCACATCAGCACTTATTGAATCCAAATATTTACATCCTTCGTCAGATAGTGAAATAACTTTGTTAATCTTATTATCTGATAGCGGTATTGATGTTAAACCATTTTCAAAATCATAATCAATTTTAATTTTTTTCTCTCTCATATAATTTTTTATTAATTATTATTTAGGCCAACCAGTAATAAATTTTTTAAATTTATTAAAATTAACCACTGCCTTATCGCTTGCATATCTATAGCTTTCTCGCCCTAATGCATCAATCCTTTTTGAAAATTTCGTAGTATTTTCTACAGCATCTTTAATGTGTTTAGTAGTCAGGTTATACTTTTTCATTTGCTCAATGCCGTGTTTAGTGTATCCTTTTATATCCCCCTGGGATTTAATAGGTCTCTTACTTATATCTAAATCTTTTACTTCTTTTGTTATACTAGATACGTTAGTCGTCGCATCAAAATCTTTAGCCTTATCAACCAATTTGACTGCATCATCAACCTTGGTTAACCCGGCTGGTAAGAATGGTATTGCTGCTGCTCCGGCGTCAAGCCCTATATCAACGAATGAGTTTAAAAAAGAACGTGAAGCATCAGCTGCTTGCTGAAGATTTCCAGAGAATAAAGAGCCGATAAATTGACCTGCTTTATAGAGAGTGTTGCTTGTGTCATAAGCAACAAACCCTGCATCAAAAATAGTGTCTACTATTTCCCCGTCGGAATCTATGTTTTTTAATGGATTATTAACAGTATAGCTATAGTAATTTAAGTTTTGAGGATTTTCTATATGATCCCTTACAGAACGGCTATACTCTTCTTCAAACTGTTTGTCATCATGGATTTTAAAAAGCGCAGGATCAATACTCACAAACCTCCCCACCAGTGGGTTGTATTGTCTCGCCCCAAAATCCATCAGCCCTGATTCTGAATCCAGTTCTTTATCGGTAAAGCCGTAATTCTGGGTGAAATCAGCGTATTGGACATTAATCCTACTTGAACCAAACGGCTTATAATCCATCAGGTTGGTGAAATAGCCGTCTTCGTCGGTGGTGATAGCTGAGGAGTTAAGGTGGTCTGAGAAGTTGTAGTAGAGACTGGCGGTTTGGCTTATTTTTTCGTCTGTTAAGATTCTTAAGTTGCCAAGGTAAACGTAACGATCTTCTATGCCAGAGCTGGTTTTTTCGTAGTATTTATTAGGATAGATACGATAAGCGTTAATCGGTTAAAACTCTTATTGTCTTCTTTTCTGTAATTGCTTTCTTTATCAATTCTTTTAAATCGTCTAACAATTTAATACTTTCGGCATCTTGTAATTTTTCTCTTATTTTATCAATTTCCTTTAATAAGTTATCCAGCTCTAAAGACCCATAATCAACGTCGTTAGCGTAAAACTCTGCTAATCTGGACATGAGGGGAAGTTTTAACTCATCGGTTACCTTTTTAATTTCATCGTGTTGTTTTAAATTAAAACCAACATATTCATCAGAATAAATAATTTTTCTCAAAATTCTAAAATCCATTGTCATTTTTTTAAAAATTAATAATTTTGCAATAGAGCCAGCCCAAATTTAGTTAAGATTGTTTTTTTATATTTATAAGCAATTTATTTTTTTCTAATTGACGGACCAATAACTTCCTTATTTTTATCCCCTATATAACTAACATGGTGTACAACCTTAACATTCTGTTTGGTAGTCACATATTCAACTTCCAACCAATCGCACGGCAATGTTGGACCGTCAAATGAATCAACTACACATAAATCGTTCCATTGTTCGATTCCATTAACTACTTTTTTTGGTTCCAATCCTTGATCTTCCCAAAATTTAATAATACATTCAATATCATCCATATTCATTGCTCCATCCCTAAAAATACAATCATCGTACCACATTGTTTCTCTAATTAATCTATTATTCTTTGTCAGATAATCTTGCCACCAATTGTTTCCTTTTAATTTTATTATTTTTTTTGTTGGTATTATTACATTTATAAATTTTAATGCTATTGCCATATTTTTACTTTTGAATAAATTTATTAATAATATCTAATGCCTCTGACCTGATTAATACTTCTTGTATATCGTTTTTTAAGGCTAATCCCTTAGTAATTAAATCATCAATGATACTTTTTGGAATAATTAATTTTAGTACTCCGGAATCGTTGTTTGAACCAAATTTTAAAGCATATGAATTAGCATGAGCAATATTTGGAGTAATCCATAAGTCTCTGTTCTTAAATCCATTTTCTAACACTTGTGAAAATTTTGTACTACTACCGTGATACAATGTCATTAATTCTTGGGAGGCTTTTTTAGTCAAACTCACATCCCCTCCCCCCACCATCCCCAAAACAGCATTCTCCGATAACTCCATATTTATCTGGGTTTGGGCGTAAGCTTCTCTGGTATTGGTAAAAATTGACTGCTTATCCTGATCGCTTAAATTATTATAGTCGTTATAATATTGTTTGGTTTTTTCTACGGCTTGATAATTAGCATTAGCTCTGTAAGCATCTATGCATTCGGTAATTAAGCCTCCGTAGTTTTTAAACGCATTGTAAGTATTGCTTAACATTGATCCAAACGACCATCTGGCATTACCATCAGGGTCAATATAGATAATCGGATTATTACCGGCGTAACTATAGTAATTCAAAATTTGAGGATTGCTTAGTATTTCTGTTAAGCTTTTTTGGGTGTTATTCGTTAATTCTTGAGGATTTACCAGATAAAGACTTAATGGATCACTCTGTATAAACCTGCCAATATTTTGATTGTAGTAACGCGCGTCATAATAATAAATCCCGGACTCACTATCATACTCCTGATCAGTGAATTTGTAAGTTGGATTGTAGGAGCCTGGTTGGATGTTGATTTTGGCTGACCCAAACGGATAATAATCAGCAAGGTTTACGTAATTACCACTACTATCAAGGGTGATTGAGGAAGAATTAAGATGATCAGAGAAGTTGTAGTAGAGACTGGCGGTTTGGCTTATTTTCTCGTCTGTTAAGATTCTTAGGTTGCCAAGGTAAACGTAACGATCTTCTATGCCAGAGCTGGTTTTTTCGTAGTATTTATTAGGATAGACACGATAAGCGTTGGTTTGAGTGTCTAAGATAAAAAACAAAAATGATATTATCTAATCCATACGTTATGAATATTAAATAATTTAATTCTTTAAAGAATCAGGAATTCTGTCTTCGCCTATTATCTCAATACCAATAATTTTACCACTTTTATCTATATCTATTATTAATTCTATTCCAAACTTTTTCACTTCTTCTGAGTCATATCCGTCATATATTAATTGTTTTTTCGATTCCCCTGGCTTAAGATTATTTATTGCCTCCTTCAAGTGGATATAACTAGTATTTCCCTGTTCATCGAATTGAAAAATTATTTTTTTTTCTTTCATAAATTTATTTAATTATTTCAATAAATCTTTCTAAATTAATACTATTCTGGGTTACTACCGTTCTTAAATTACCTGCTAAATCCTCAGCAACTCTAATTCCATCTTTAAAATAAGAATAATTTTTATATAATGTATCATAATATTTTTTACCAGTTTTTATTGTATCTATTACCTTCTCAGCTGTTATACCCCTACTTTCTCTTGTAGCTGTTCTATATATTGTATGTTCCGTTGCTTTTAACCCTTCTCTTAAAAATTTTGATTCTATCGAAACCATTTTCTGAGCAATTGTATTACCATATTTCGATGCATAGCCTCCCCCCACCATCCCCAAAACAGCATTCTCCGATAACTCCATATTTATCTGGGTTTGGGCGTAAGCTTCTCTGGTATTGGTAAAAATTGACTGCTTATCCTGATCGCTTAAATTATTATAGTCGTTATAATATTGTTTGGTTTTTTCTACGGCTTGATAATTAGCATTAGCTCTGTAAGCATCTATGCATTCGGTAATTAAGCCTCCGTAGTTTTTAAACGCATTGTAAGTATTGCTTAACATTGATCCAAACGACCATCTGACATTACCATCAGGGTCAATATAGATAATCGGATTATTACCGGCGTAACTATAGTAATTCAAATTCTGTGGATTGCTTAGTAAATGCTTCTGGCCGTTACCAGTCAAATTTTTTAACTCACCTTCATTAGCAAGACTAAGGCTCAACGGATCACTCTGAACAAACCTTCCTATCCTTTGATCATAGAACCTAGCACCAAAATAATAAATCCCGGACTCACTGTCATACTCCTGATCCGTGAATTTGTAAGTTGGGTTGTAAGCGCCTGGTTGGATGTTGATTCTTGCTGACCCAAACGGATAATAATCAGCAAGGTTTACGTAATTACCATTGCTATCCAGGGTGATTGAGGAAGAATTAAGATGATCAGAGAAATTGTAGTAAAGACTGGCGGTTTGGCTTATTTTCTCGTCTGTTAAGATTCTTAAGTTGCCAAGGTAAACGTAACGATCTTCTATGCCAGAGCTGGTTTTTTCGTAGTATTTATTAGGATAGACTCTGTAAGCGTTGGTTTGAGCGTCTTGTTTGACTATTCTCTGCTTGGTATGGTCGTAGTAATAAGCTGTTTTTCTGTTATTTGCCAGTATGGTTACGTCAATCATTCTGTCTTTGTAATCATAATACATGGCCCTGGTGCCGTCATTTATCAGATTGCCGTTATCGTCGTAAATGTAATTAACGCTGTTAATAATACTTGCCTGATAAGGATTATCATTGCCATAGGTGTAGTTGCCCACGCCGGTTTTGCTGGTGATATTGCCAATCTCATCATAGGCAAAGGTCAGATTTTCTTGCGAGCTTTGGTAATCAGTAATTGATGCAGAAGTCAACCTATATAAATCATCATAGCCGAAAGTGGCGGTTTTTGCCAGTTGGTTTGGGGCGGTTTCCACAATTTCTGTGATATTTCCCACATCATCATAATCATAGATCAAATTCTGGAACCAGTTGGCTTCGACTGCCGGAGTGGTGGTGGAAATTTGTTTTTTAGTCAGGCGATAATTTTGAGTAGAATCATAAGTTGAGGTGGCGATAGTGCCATTGGCGTAATTAATAATCGTCATCTGCCCGAGAGGCGTGTATTTTACCGAATCAATAATTTGCTCCTCCTGTCCCCCGTTCTCTCTGATATAAACTTCTTCAGCTTGTCCGACTGAATCATAAACATATCTGGCTTGAAAATCATCAGGATAAGTAATGGTCAGGGGTTGATCAGCCCAATTATACGTATATTCTGTTTCAAACTGCCTGTCTTTGACGTCTTTGGTTTCAGAGATCACTCTTCCCCAAAGGTCATATTCATAATCAGTATAAGATGTTAACGGAGTGTTTTTATCGGCTGAAGTAAGCCGGCCAATACTATTGGTGCCTGAGTCATAAGTATAGGAAATATCAGTAATGCCTGTTGTGGTAGCGGCGTCTTCAGTCAAAACTCTATTCAGATCATCATAAGTGAATGTTATTACCTCATCTCTGGGATCGGTAATTTCAGTCAAATTGGAATTCAGATCATATTCATATTCCCAAACGCCGAAATTCTGGCTGGCGGAAGTATGCATTTCTTCTTGTGAGGTCAGCCTGCCCAGATCATCATAGATAAAGTTTCGTTCGTTGCTTTGCGAGTCAGTGATGTTGGTTAGTTTATCAAGATAATTATAATCATAGGTGGTGGTATAACTTGACCCATCATTATATTCTTTTACTTCAACCAATCTGTTATAAGCATCTGTAGTTAGATCTTTGTCATTGCCATTGGCGTCAGTGATGGTAGTGGTCCATAAATCATAATCATAAGCAGTGGTGCCAATATCATCAACTATGGTTAAGACTCTGTTGAGCGCGTCATAGGTATAAACTTTTTTGGGAACATTAGCCCAGGTAGGCGCTTGGTAGCTAGAGCCTGATTCAAAATAAGGCAGAGACTGTTTGACCAGATTACCTCTGGCGTCATATTGATAGCTGACAACAGTATAGATGCCGGAATTTTCCGTCTCTACCCGCTGCTGGATAGTCCTGCCCAGCCCGTCAAAATAAGTATAAGTATCTACGGAATTTGAGGCATCAACATAACTTACTTTTTTGATATACCATGGATCGGCTGTATCGTAATAAGTATAGGTTTCCAGAGTAATCATTGAAGGCGCGTTATCCGGGTCTGTTTTCTTGAGCTCGGTGACCCTACCTAAGGAATCAAATATTTTCTGGACTTTCAGGCCGTTTGGATTAGTAGTGGTAGCCACTTCACCGGTCAGATAATTATTATCTGAATAGCTGACTTGGGACAATGGATTAGTAATGGAAAACGGATAAAGATTATTATCATCGTAAGTATAGGTGGTTTCATTAGCATAGGGATCCTCTTTGGCAGTGACCAAACCATAATCATTGTAAGTATATTCATAATCAATGGTTTGATCTGGCAAGTCTTCTTTGGTCAGATTATATTCATCCACATAACCCAGAGTGCCGGAACCGTCGTAATAATAATTTTGCTGCAGCTCTTCTGCCGTGTCCGGATCCTCAATAGTCTTGGTTTTAACGGCTGATAAGATGTGCTTGGTTTCATTCAGGGCATACTCATAATTAGTTTCTTTGGAATCGCCTGTCACATCAGTATAAGCGCCGGTCTGAACATTGGCTGTGACCTCGCCTAAATCTGTTACTGTCAACAGATTGCCGGTATCGGTATCATAATCATAAAGCTTAACCGTATCTTGGTGCTGGCCGGAATCATTGAAGACTGAGGCGGTTTCCTGCGTTTTGTACACAAAAGTTGAAGTCGCGGCAAAGGTCGGATCAGCAAAAGTAGCGTTTTCGTCCCATTTATAAATTGTTTGTGTTAATAAATTATTGCTATCATCATAGACTTCCTGCCTGAATGGCCTGCCGCGCTTGGCAAAGGAATCTTCGTATTCGCCTAGCTCTGAACCGTCAAAGCCTCCGCCCTGATGAAAATAAGTAACTGTCTGATAACCTCCTTGGTCAGTGGTGGTGGCTTTGCCGAAACCGGAGAATTCTCCCCGTAAACCTACTTTAGGGCCTGGTGAAAATCCAAACTGGAATTGTAAATCATAACTTGTAACATGCCATGAACCATCGTAATACTGAAAATGACCGTAGAGGTAATTAGTTGAAACATCATCTTCTAAGCCATAATAAACATTGCCTGATCCACCGACTGGTTCAATAATCAACATATAATCATACTTAGGATCAAACTCATATTGAAACGATGGCTCCAGATAAGGCGGATCGTCAAAGACAACTTCCACCTGCTGCAAATCCTGACCAAAAATACCAATAGAGCTGGCAGGAATATTAGCAACAGCCAAAATATCACCTGGATTGTAAATCCCCCCTAATTCACCAGTCGGTATAGCTTCAGCAATTTTGAAATTATATGACTCATGAGTACTACCCGAAGCTCTAGCCATCCAGACCTTGGCATAATCAAAATAGCCAGACCGATCAACACAAAATAATTGACTGACGTAATTATAATTAGAATGAGGACCTCCAACTGTATGCTCTTGATCAATTGTAGCCGGAACATTCATCATTCCGGTTGTTGTGGCAGTCGCGCCTTCGGAATATTCATAACTAAAACTGTTAATATTATCCTGACCGTCATCAGTTTCCTGCTTTTCCACCACCGTAACCACTGAATTTAAATTTTGATTAGGGTTATATGGGTCTTTGGCTTTATACACCAGATCTAGTATCTGAATGTTAGAAAGACTCGTATAAGGTGATGATGGCGGTTCAGTTTCAGCGTTTGATACCCTGATAGCAAAACCATTCTCGTCTAAAGGCCCCTTGCAATTAAAATACCAGGTGCCGTCATACCCCGATAAATCACTGAAGTTATTTCTCAAACAAAGTTGTTCTCCAGTCGTTGGCTTAGTATTCCAAGTAATTGTTTCCTCATCCCATTCCGAGGTTACTTTTTCTATGCTTATGTCAGGACCGGCGTTAGTGTTAGAAATTTGCAATTTCAATAAAAAACTAACTATCTCAGCGTCATCAGGTATATCGTCTAATTTTGGATGGACATAGGTGATCCATTTTTCTTCATTTACCTCCTTGCCTATCCTTAGGGTTCCTGTCTGATGAGTTGTGTTATAATCTTTATCTACATACGCCGAATTTTTAAACAAATCAGTGGTTGTGCCAACGCCGTTTAAATATCCGGCTGATGAAGTATATGTAAAATCGCTTTCTCCGCCATAACCATTGGTAACTTTAGTTAATAAATCAGGGACAATTCCTTGATTAATATAAGTCTCTTTAATTTTATCAGGGTTGGGAACCGAATTTATATAACTACCAACATAACGAGCGGTAACCACATCAATAAGGTTATCGCCATTAACGTCCATTAATCTGGCACCTTTATCAGCTTCATTATTTACAAATGACGCAGGCAAATACCAGTCTTCTGATAAGAAAAATCCTTCCACTCCGTCATTAATATATATTGAATTATTATTGACGATGTCAGTAAGTCCGTCAGCATTAATATCAACTAGACGAACACCATTATCTCGGTTGCGAGGGGGTTGTGCGCCGCTAACAGGTTCGACAAAGGGCACTGGTGAAATCCATTTATCAGTTTCTTCCCAGCCGCCATAAACACTGTTTAAATAAGTTGTTATATCGTTATTCAACACATCGACATATCCGTCGCCATTGACATCAGCATATCTCACGCCTGAATCAGTCGAATCAGAACTAAAAGTTATCCACTCATTGCTCTGATCCAGCCAACCATTTTTACCATTATTAATCAAGCTATGACTAGCAACATCTGTTAAGCCGTCGCCATTAATATCGGCAAAAGTTAAATTAGGATCAGACTCGCCATTATCTGAAATGGTAAACGGCAAATCCCAATCGGTTTTTTCTTCAAATTCACAATTTCCCTTATTAATATAAACCTTTTTTTCAACATTGATTGGATTATAACCCCAAACATATGATTTAATAAAATCAGTCAAGCCATCGTTATTCAAATCTATCGCTCTAGCGCCTGGATCTCCCATAGTCTCATTAACAAAAGCAGCAGGTATATTACAATTAAATTCCTGATACCAGCCCGTTAAACCATTATTTATATAAACACCACTCGTCTCACCTTTATAGCTACTACTAACTGATCCACTTTTAATAATATCAGCTAAGCCATCACCATTAATATCAATAATTCTGGCTCCAAAATCATAACTGCCATTACCGCTTGGACTATAGCCCACAAAATTAGGCGCTTTCCAGCTGTCAGATAATTCAAAAGATTCGGTTTTTTGGGTATATTCAAAGGTCGTAGCCGGTAAAGGGATTTCTTGTTCACCTTCAATGCCTATCTCCTGGATTGAAGACAGTAGAGAGGTGGTAGCATTAGCGCCCTTGGTGTACTCTATTTCAAACTTCTTGGCTTTATCACCATCAATATAAACCTCAATTTCATCAAGAATATATTTTGTGACTGTTTCATAACGCCATAGCCGATACTCATAAGTCGTGCTGATATCATCCCTCTCTAATCCTTCCAAACTGGCTGCGGCAAACGGCTGAAATCTGATTTCAAATATACCGTCAGTGGTATTATAACCGGTATAAAATATCTTTTTAGGATAAATTTGATTATTATCTTTTAAATACTCAAAGCGAATATAATTATCATTAGTATCCCTAATTTCCGTAATCATCCATTTGTAAGTCAGTTCCGGTTGGTCTTCGTACTCTGGAGTGTCAACTCGGGAAAAGGCGGTCTTACCCAAAGTATAGACAGTTCCGTTTTTGTCAGTCACTCGCCAAAACATACTATAAGCTCCTTCTTCTTCAATAAATTCAATTTTTGAAAAATCGCTATTCTCGGTTATGTACTCGCCATAGTAATTATCAGCTAAATCTTTAGGGAATATTTTCAGGTTATTGCCGTAAAAATTAAAAATTAAATAATTATAATTATTTTCTTCTTTCTGCAGGTTGGTTTTTCTGAAATCCCGATGAATATCAATTAAATTCAGTTCCCAGCCAAGGCCTGTGATATTGCTAAAGTTCTTCAACTGACTATTATAACTTAAATTAATATTTGGTTGCATCCCATTTCTGCCTGGTGGAATATTAAAATCATAACTATAACTTAAAGAACCGGAATAACTATCAACTTGAGCCTTGCCGTTCTCTTTGTTAATTTTAGAATTATCTACCGTTCCATTAATATCCTGGGAATAGGTGTGTGGAGAAGTCGGCGGATCATCGTCTGTCGGCTCGGGTTCTTCTTCAGACAGAGCAATCGGTGCAGCGTCATTGATTTTCTCAACTGTTTTTGGCTGAGCTGGCGGCGCTTCTTCCTGAACAGGAACTTCTTGAGCTGGCGGCAACGGCTTCTCGCTAATGCGACCAAAAAAATCACCAGTCTTTTGCGGTGATTCATTAATAATTGTGTTTGTTTGGATGTTTGATTGGCTTTGTTGATTGGTTTCAGAAATTAAACCAGAGTCTTGAGCCAGAGCTGGCGCTACCGGCATGAAAACAATCAAAAAAGCGATGAGGATGAGGAAGGGTTTTTTGTAATACATATTATTATAATTAATTATTGTGTATCAATTTTCAGTTTTCAGTTTACATTAAATTTACAATTTTCCACTGAATAATTTTCAAACTTTTTTTCTCAAGGTATTGGTGATTTTTTGAAATATCATAGTTAGCTTTTGGACTTCTTGTTTTAATTTATCAATTAATAATGTTTTTTCATTGGCAATGCCTTTTAATATTATTAACCAATACTTTGTTTCTTGCGATTCCTTTTTACAAATAAAAATTTTATTCCTAAAATCTTTTTTTGAACAAGCATTATTCGCCTCCATATAATTAGCTCCGATGCTGGTTGCCGATCTTATTAATTGTGCTATTATCGGGCGAGAAATCAAATCCTGATTAACGTTTTTACACATACTGATAACTTCTTGGCTGAATTTTATCGTTCTCTCCTCAAGATTATATTTAGACATTGATAATTAATAACTGAAAATTTATTGAAATTTAAAAAAATTGATAATTGTTAATTACTTAAATCTTACCTAACTTTAGCAAAAAATCAAGACCAAGTTATCAACAAAAAAAACAACGGCGCTCGTATATAAACAAAAGGCGGTTTTTAAATAAAATTAGCGGATTTATTAAATACCGATACCAACAAGCGACGGCGCTAATAAATAAGTTTTATCCACAGATAGTTTCCTCTCCAAACTAAAAAACCGGCTTTAGCCGGATTTTCTGCAAATATTAAAACTATCCTTTTAAAATACTTGGTAATATTCTTTAAACTTAGAGGGGTCCCCGTTCGGCTACAGCCGAATGGGAAAAGAGGCATATTCACGTAAGCCGTTGTTTACGAAATTTTTTCGAAAACAGAGGCTGAAGTGAATATTGACCCTTGTCAGGAGGTGCAGGAACTCGCTCCGCCTTTCGCGAGAGGCAGGGTCGAAACCTAAACAAATATAAATAGAAAATTAATTGGCAGGGGGTGTAGGAATCGAACCCACGCAAACGGTTTTGGAAACCGCTGTACTACCATTATACGAACCCCCCGTGCTGGCTTATGGCTTATGGCGAATGGTTAATGTTTCTTCTTTGGTGAACTTTAAAATAAATTAAAATAATTTCTGACCATATTCAATAGCCTTATTCCAAATTTCCAACCCCTCAAATCTAAACATAACTTTTTTAAACCATTAGCAATTAGCTATAAGCTATATGTTATTTTGTCTCTTTATGCAAAGTATGAGTCTTGCACCATTTGCAGTGCTTTTTAATCTGCAATCTTTCTTTGATAGTTTTTTTATTTTTAAATGAATGATAGTTAAGCCTGTGGCACTTACTGCATTCAAGTTTGATCAGGTTGTCTTGAGACATAAATTTAAGTTAATTAGTTAATTAAAGTTGATTAGTTAATTAAGTTATTTTGTTTTTGCTAAATAATTTATGTATTTATTTAAACCCACTAACAAACCTTCATATTCTTTATCTATGGATAAAAACTCTTTCTCGGTAATGTATTTTAAACCTTCAGCAACTTTCAAATGACTTCTGGTTTCGAATATTTCCCCTCTTGCTTGATACAAAACACGAATTTTATCTTTATATGAATATCTCCCTTGACTTTCAGCGATATTTGCGATTACAGAATTGGAAGATCTTCTTAATTGGCTTGTTAAAGAATACTTTTCGCTTTTATCAAAGCTATTTGTGATATCATAAATTTTAAAACCAACTCATAACCTTTCATCCAAATTTTTAATTGATTAAAAGTACTTGGTATAAAATTAAAATTTAAGTTAACCTTATTATCTTAATCAACTAATATTAATGGAACCGAGAATCCCGCCGATGGCGGGACAACCTACGGTTTATGCCGCCTCTGGCGGCACTCCGCCTTCAATATAATTTTATTTTATGTGGCGGAGCAAAACTACTATCCACTTGCCGATTGCCTGGAGCCGGGGACAGGATTCGAACCCGCGACCAATAGTTTATGCCGCCTCTGGCGGCACTCCGCCTTCAATATAATTTTATTTTATGTGGCGGAGCAAAACTACTATCCACTTGCCGATTGCCTGGAGCCGGGGACAGGATTCGAACCCGCGACCAATAGTTT
>Ga0210057_1001785_pt1 | contig 32023 bp, 31 predicted proteins | sample CryGeyCG2114_010_2_FD_183968 | JGI IMG/M metagenome (GOLD analysis project Ga0210057, IMG submission 183968) | Groundwater microbial communities from aquifer - Crystal Geyser CG10_big_fil_rev_8/21/14_0.10 (SPAdes) (version 2) | ecosystem: Environmental > Aquatic > Deep subsurface > Groundwater ... | reverse complement strand
TAGAACGCATGTTTAACCCCTCAACAGGAGAACCAGAAACAAAACACGACACTAGCCCGGTGCCAATATACCTAGTGGGAAGAAATTATTACCGTCCACAAAACGCGGCGACAGTACAGGAACGAGAACATTTCACCGCGGGAATGCTTGCCGATATCGCGCCTACTATTCTTGAAATATTTGAGATACCAAAAGATCCAGGAAAAATGAGCGGTACAAGCTTGCTCCCCCAATTACTTTCCTGAGTCAAGACGGTTCACTATAAAGTGTGGGTTTCCTGCCAGATCGCGAGAAGACGATTGTATTTATTCATACGAAATGGCGTTGCGGGAGCTCCACTTTTAATACCCCATGACCCCAACGCCATCGCAAGATCGGCAATAAAATCATCTTCCGTCTCTCCGCTTCGATGGCTCACTACAGTTTTCCACCCATTCACATGCGCGCTACGCGCTACTGCGATAGTTTCAGAAACTGTCCCTATCTGATTTGGCTTCACCAAAAGCGTGTTACCCGCTTTCTCCTGCACAGCTTTTGAAAGCCACGAGGGGTTAGTTGTCGTAAGGTCATCTGTGATAATCATTGTCTGGGGAAGCTGGGAGGTTATTTGAGAAAACATATCAAATGCTTCCTCCCAGAAAGGGTCTTCTATGGAAAACACGTCGTACGACGCCACAAAAGATTTATATCTCTCCAAAAGTTCTTGGACGGAAAGTCGGCGACCCGAAAGTTCGTATGATCCATCTCTATATATCTGCGTCCCCGCCGCATCAAGTCCTATGCGCATCGGATAATGAAATCTTCCAATAACATCCCGCAAGGCGCCCAATGCTTCCTCGTTTGAAGAAAAGGGACAATAAAATCCCGCTTCATCCCCCACACGCACATTCTCGGCGCCAAATTGAGAAACTAAAAATTCTTTAAGTTTTTTATAGAATTCCTGTCCCATACCAAGCGCGATACCAAAATCATCGGTCTGCGGAATAACCTGAAATTCTTGCAAATCAAGACGCAACATACGTCCGGACGCATCCCTCCATGAATCCGGCACGGATACATGCGCGCCCCCGTTGATAACGTTAAAGAATGGACGAGGAAATGTCTTCCCCGATTCTTTCTCGGGAACCAAAAGAGCGAGCGATTTATAAAGGGGCATCGCGTGCAACGCAGCCCACGCGCGAGCAAACGCGATAGACAATGCCAACGTAGTATTCGCCCCCAGCGCGCTCTTGTTGGGGGTGCCATCAAGCTTAAGTAAATACCCATCAAACATTTCCTGATTTTCAAAATCCTGTGAAAGAATATCCGCTCTAAGAGAAGAGAATGAGGACACTGCGTGGGCGGGTTCAACCACTGTGGCCTCATGTTCTCCGGTGCTTTTTCCCGAAGGAACGGAGGCACACACATCAAACCCCTCGCCGTTCATTCGCGCCTGCAGGGTGTCGACACCCCTGGAATCTTTTATGACTGAAAGTTGTATATCGGATAATCTCATACTGACTATCGCCTCTTTTTATGTTTTGCGAGTGAAAGCGTGGTAGAAATAACTGAGTCGGGGTTCAGCGACATACTTTCTATACCCTCATCTAAAAGAAACGCGGCAAGATCAGGAAGATCGCTGGGTCCCTGACCGCAAATACCCACATATTTTTTGTGCTTCTTGCATGCGCGTATGACGCTGGAAAGAAGTTGACGCACCGCCTCGTTGTTTTCATTACCAATTCCCCTAATCCGGTCGTTCCCATCTCTATCAAGACCAAGCGTAAGCTGGGTAAGATCATTTGAACCAATACTCATACCATCAAAAAGGCTCAAAAACTCTTCCGCTAAAAGCACGTTTGAAGGAATCTCGCACATAACATATACCTGCAATGCTTGATGTTTGGATTTTGACTTACGCGTCAGACCATATCTCTGCAACAGGGAAAGCACTTTCTTTCCCTCTTCCACGGTTCGGCAAAAAGGAACCATAACGTGCACATTTAAGAGCCCCATCTCCTCGCGCACTTTCTTTATAGCCCTAACCTCGAGCGCGAATGCCTTTTCAAACGCGGGGTGATAATATCGCGAAGCGCCTCTCCACCCAAGCATCGGGTTCTCCTCTTGTGGCTCGTATAATTCACCGCCGACTAGCTGACGATATTCATTGGTTTTAAAATCAGAGAAGCGAACAATAACTTTCTTCGGGTAAAACGCGGCGCCAATTGTTGCGATGCCATAGGCGAGCGTATCAACATAAAACTGTGTTTTATCACGATACCCAAGAGTTCTTTTCTCGATCTCCGCGACAATACTTTTATGTGCGGGGCTCTTTTTTATCTTAGGAAAATCAATAAGCGCCATAGGATGAATACCTATCTCTGAGGCAATAATAAATTCCTCCCGCGCGAGTCCTACGCCGTCATTTGGAATAAACGATTTTTCAAACGCGGTCTCGGGCGTCGCGATATTCATCATCAACTTTACCGGAACCGAGGGGAGCTTGTGTATATTTTCCTTGCGCGTACTAAACGAAAGAGCTCCATCATATACAAAACCCTCACTTCCGGTGGTATCAACGGTCACGTTTTGTCCCGTCTTAATAACGCGAGTCGCGTCTCCGGCCCCCACAATACAGGGAATGCCGAGCTCCCGAGATACAATCGCTGCGTGGCTTGTGCGCCCCCCTTTATCTGTCACAATTGCCGATGCAATTTTCATAATCGGCTCCCAGTCAGGGTCAGTCATGTCAGTCACCAACACTTCGCCTTTTTTGAAATCATGGATACCCTTCACATCCATAATAATTCTCGCCTTTCCGGTCGCAATTTTACTCCCAACCGATGCACCAGAACACAGCACGCGATTCTTCTTTCCTCGCTTGAGGGTATACGTAATAATCTTTGAAAAATCTCTTTGCGCCTGCACCGTCTCGGGACGAGCCTGAATAATATAAAGCTTTCCGGTTATGCCATCCTTTGCCCACTCAATATCCATAGGCGTCCACTTTCCATGCACTCTTGTATAGTGATCCTCAATGATGCTCCCCCAACGAGCGAGTTCAAGCGCCTCCGCGTCGGTGAGCACAAATTGATGGCGCATCGCGTCAGAAACACGCTCTACTTTGGTCGGCGTTTTTTTATCAGATGAATATACCATCATCTTAGCCTTCTCTCCTAAACGCTTGTTGATAATGGGGACCAATTTTTTCTCGGCAAGAAGAGGTTTATACACTACATACTCATCGGGTATCACCTCTCCCTGCACAATCATCTCGCCAAGACCCCATGAACCGTTGATGAGCACCGCCTCGCGAAATCCTGACTCGGTATCCACGGTGAACATAACACCAGAGCATGCCTTGTCCGAACGGACCATTTTCTGCACCCCCACAGAGAGCGCGATTTTAAGATGGTCAAAACCCTTATCCTGTCGATATGAAATGGCACGATTAGTAAAAAGAGACGCGAAACAATCGCGAGCCGCTGTAAGCAACTGCTCTTCTCCGCGGATATTAAGATACGTTTCTTGTTGCCCCGCAAACGAAGCGCCGGGGAGGTCCTCGGCAGTCGCCGAGGAACGCACCGCCACATCAACCTGACCGTCATACACACGCTCCATAGAGCGATACGCGACGCGTATCTGTTCTTCAAGATCTTTTGGGAAGGGCGCCTTGCGAATAGCGGCACGGATAGTCTGTCCCTTACTTTGCAGTTGCCGAAGATTGTGGGTATTAAGTCCTTTGAGTGTGCGCTTTATAAACGCGTCAAGTTTGTTTTCTTTTAAAAAATATCTGAATGCATCGGCGGTTGTGGCAAACCCATCCGGCACCGGAACGCCTTTCTTTGTAAGCGAGCGGATCATTTCCCCAAGAGAGGCGTTTTTTCCTCCCACAAGACCCACATCGTCAATGGTAAGAGAGCGGAACGGAATGGTGTATTTCGGTTTCTTCATAAAAAAACAGCGTATATTACTTTTATCGTTTCAGTATACCACGAGGCGCTTAAATGAGATAAAAAAATCCGGCGTTAGCCGGAGATTTTACTTGCCCGCGCGTCGCGGATCGAACACATAATCCCATAGCTCACAAAATGTGCGGCAAAAAAAATCGGGGTAATAACTATAAGCAAAAAGAGAAAGAAATCATCCGTCCCGTAACGCAATGGAAAAAGAATGCCCAAAGGGAGTCCCACCAAAAGGGAACAGAGACGGGGACTCACCGTCCACTTCCTTGCGCCAAACGCATCAACAAAAGAATTGTGGCTTACCCCCAGGACAACGACGACGATAGCCACCACCAACCAAAGCTCCATGCATCCTTCCACGTGTTCTAAAAATTTTCTATCATACCCAAAATCCCCTGTCAATTAACTCACGCCCATTCACCAAATCTCCCCATTCTTACATTCGTTATTCCTTCTCTCTCATCACCACCATAAGGTCGGAGACATTAAAAGAGTGCGGATATGCCTCTATGTGGCCTCCCACTTTTTTAAAAAAGGCGTACGAATCGTTTGAGGAGAGATATTGTATGGGATCAATATTTGCCCCGATAAGCGCGCGCATGGTCTGGGCGTCAGCAAGCGCTCCGGCAACCGGAGTATTATCATATCCATCAGACCCAACACTTGCCACAAGCGAATGGGAAAGATCGCTATTTCCCTCATACGCACTTGCTACCGCGGCAAGCACCGCTTCCTGATTTCGTCCCCCCCTGCCATGTTTTTTTGAAAGATGCACCGTGGTCTCTCCCCCCAAGAGAAGCGCTTCTCCCTTTTTTATCTTTTTAAGAAGTGGCGCGAACATCGTATGCGCGTCTCCCTCGTACGCAAGGGAGACGAGTCGTGTGCGATACCCCAAAGAACGCGACTTTGCCATCATCGCTCCAAGTGCGTCTTGATTACACGCGAAAAGAACATTGGTCGTATTTTTAAAATATCGTCTGTCTTTTGGTGTTTCCACGAACATAACCCCGCGAGATGATACGTTGTGCGTCTTTAGAATCTTTTTTGCGTCAGCGATAGTAGTCGGATCATGCACAGTGGGTCCCGATGCGATAGTAGAAAAATCATTCCCACACACATCAGAAACTATAAGAGAAAGAACGGTTGCCGGGTACGCAAAATAGGAAAGCCAGCCCCCCTTAACCGAAGAAAGATGTTTTCGTACCACATTCATATCGGCAATATTCACCCCCTTGGAGGTAAGCACATCAAACACCTTCGATGATGCGTCCATCTCATCACCCGAACCGCACAACAGAGAGGATCCCCCTCCACCGACATAAAAAATAACAAGGTCTTCTTCTTCAAGCGTCTCCAGCATACGCACAATTTCCTGCGTCGCGCGGACATTGCCATGAGAAGGTTTTGGGTGAGTACCAAAAAACACCCTCACTTTTTTGTTAGGACGCGATGGTCTGCAAAAATTTTTTACATCAAGAGCCAACGCAAGCGACACAGAACGCCCCAGTATATCGGCCATAGTGGAAATAGCGGTATACGCGCCCTTACCAAACCCCACAAGTGCTACTCGCTTAAATTGAGGGAGAGAAATAGATTGACGATCTCCCAAGTGTTCCACAAAAAGCGCGCGCCCACGCAACTTCATCCTCCTCTTTATAAGCTTTTCTATATGAATTGCTTCGTACCCCGCATCAATAATCGCCACCGCATCTTTACGAAGAGACGAAGTGGAAAGTTGTTTTTTATTCTTTATCATGTCTTAAAGAAGCTGCGCTACAAATGGTATGACAAAAAATGAAAGCACCGTTGATACAAGAAGCGCGTTTCCTACAAGCGTTTCATTAAGCGAGAATTTTTCGGCAATAACAAAGGTAGTCACCGCGACCGGCATTGTCGCAAGCAACACAAGCAGAGCGCCTGACTGCCCAAGAGAGAGAGCGCCAAGCACAACAAGCAGCACAGGCAACGCCATAACCTTTATTACAGAGGCCACGGACACCAAGAGAACATCCCGACGAAGGAATCGCTTATAAAGAAAGCTTCCAAGCGCAAACAGCGCCACGGGAGAAGCGGTTGCGGCAAGAAGAGAGAGGGATGAATGAATCCATACCCACGCTATCCCGCTACGCGCGACAAAGCTCATCACCACCCCAAGAACCGACGACACAAACAAAGGGTTTTTTACAAAATCAACAAAATGCGCGCCCCATGAACGGTGATGATGCGCCCACGCCTTAACTACGCCAATAGAAACCAAAAGGGGAAGGATAAGATACACCACCGCCACTAACGACCCGTGTGCCAACGCACTCTTACCAAGAAACGCGCTCACAAGAGGAAATCCCATATATACCGTATTTCCCGTCGTCACGATAAGAAAAAGAGCACCCTTTGTTTTAAGAGAAAATCTAGTCAAAGAGAGAACGAGCAATACCAGCGCCATATATACCGTCATAATAAGAACGCTCCATCCCAACACACTCAGCGTCGCCGCGTCAGAAAATTGAAGCCCCCAAAAACTGACGATGATAAGCGCGGGAAGCGCCACGTAGTAGGCAAACTGATTAAGAATATGCACCCATACCGCATTTGACACCTTGAATCTGGCAAAGCCCCATCCCGCGCCAATAATGAGAAATACCGGAAGAGATAAAAGAATTGTGGGCATATGAAATTATTTTTTTACTTTGGTAATACCAATCCACAGTGGAACGCCATCAAATTTGGTCTCCTGTTCAGCATCAAATTTTGCCGGTTTTTTCATCTCAATCGCGGTAGCATTTACCTCGCTTTTAATATGTTGTGAGCGAGTATTAACTAAGGCCACAAGAGTTCCTTCAGTTGCCACCCACACACGGATAGTATCTCCCGGAGTGTATCCCGCATTTTGTCTAAGTCCCTGAATCATCCTTACCACTTCGCGAAGTGTCCCTTCACTCTTTAATTCCGGAGTCAACTTAGTATCAAGTACAAAAAGCTCCTTGATACCGGAATCAACCACGACCTCCTTCACATTCACCTCTTCCGATAAAATAGAACGCAATGCCTTGCCCTTATTACCCGAAAAAGAATCTGACCGTATAGTAAGTCGCCCAAGTGGCTGACGTACCTTTATCCCCTCCTGTGTGCGTTGCGCCAGCACCAATGACGTAAGTTCTCGAACTTCCTCCATCATCATAAGAAGATGCTCATCACTTTTAGTAGGCCTCTTTTGCACAAACCATGTTTCAAGATGCACAGAATCATTGGCGTCAAAACGATACTCCTTAGCAAGCGACTGATACAGCGCCTCTGAGAAAAACGGGGCACAGGGAGCCATGAGACGAGAGGCGCAAAGCAATACATACGCCAACGTAGCCGATGCATCGGATAAATCTTTTGCTGACTCGGGGCGCTGGAAACGCCTCCGTGAACGGCGTATATACCAACGCGACACATCTTCAATAAGAAAACGCTCAAGCTCCCCGGCCGCTTTCATTACGTCATAGGAATCTAACGAATCGCCCACATTAAAAGAAACATCTCTGAGTCGCGCGAGGATCCACCGGTCCAACAGGTCGCTGACTTTTGGTTCTTTTGAAATATCTAACCGTCCCTTTCCATATGTATGAAGAAACACAAAGGAGTTGTAGAGCACAAGAAATAACCGGCGCACTATCTTCCCAATTTCTCCCTCATCAAAATTCTTAGCATCACCAGGAGCGTTAAGCGTATACAAATACCACCGTAACGGGTCCGCGCCATATTTATCCATAATCGCCCATGGATCCACCACATTCCCCCGCGACTTTGACATTTTCTGTCCGTTTTTATCGTGCACCAAACCAAGCGAAATAACATTTTTATACGGCGCCTCTTTGGTCCCCATAAGCGTCGCGACCGCCAACAATGTGTAGAACCACCCGCGCGTCTGGTCTATCCCTTCGGCAATGTAATCAGCGGGGAAATTATTAGGCATTACCTCTGCGTTTTTCTTTTTTCCTTTTTCCTTTTTATTTTCTCCAAACGGCCAATGTTCCTGCGCAAAGGGCATGGAACCAGAATCAAACCACACATCGGCTATCTCGCGTACCCGCTCAGCATCTCCTCCGCACGCGGAGCACGCTAATACGACATCGTCCACATAGGGCCGATGAAAATCTCCCAAGCCGTTTTTGTCACGAGGCAACGAAAGAAATCTCGCCTCTTCTATCTGTCCGTTGAGAATAAACGTCCCACCCCTTCTCTTCCTTTCTTGTATAGCGTGATACTGGTCCCATCCTTTTAGCACCGACACCAACATCCAAATCGGATATTCGTGACCAACTATAAGAATATTTTTACCAGCATATTTTTCCTCAACGTCTTTGAGAAACTCAAACGACCGCCTCGCGACATCTACGAGATTCTCTCCTCCCTCCGGGGTTTTTTCAAACTGATCTTGATAGCGGGGAAAGTGATCGTCATACTCTTTTACCGGACGACTACTAAGCGCTCCTATATTAATTTCCCGCAATCGTTTATCAAAAATAACTTTTTTTATTCCAAGATGCTCGGCAACAATGTCCGCCGTCTCTTTTACGCGCCTAAAATCCGAAGCAATGATTATATCTATCTTTTCTTTTTTGAGGCGCGTTGCGGCTTTTTCGGCTTCAAGACGACCCTTTTTAGTCAACGCAAACTCATCTTTGTCCTTCGGGTCACAATTTGAAAGACTTTTTACATTATTTTCCGAAAGACCATGGCGCAGCACGAAATAACGGTTCTGACTTTTTTCTTTGGAGAGCTCCGAAATTTCATCGCGACTTCCCACTACCGTGTATGCGTCACACTTTTTGCATTGCCAGATGGGAAGTGGCGTTCCCCAGTAACGTTCCCGGGAGAAATTCCAATCTTTCACCTCGCCGATCCACTCTCCAAAACGACCCTTTTTGATGTGCGGGGGGATCCAGTTGATTTCTTGATTTAATTTTTTAAGCGTGGGACGCAATTTTGACATCGCCACAAACCACGACGAACGCGCATAGTAAAGAAGCGGAGTGTCACATCGCCAACAAAACGGATATTCATGCGTATATTCCTCACTCCCCAGTAGATAGTTTCCCTCTTTGAGATAAGAAAGTATTTTCTCCTCGGTTTTTTCGTCCTTTACATACAAACCAGCAAGCTCTTCTACGTCCTTGGTAAAATGTCCGCTTTCATCAACGGTGTGATGCTGGGGAAGACCCACCGCGACGCCGAGTCGATAATCATCCTCTCCATACATCACCGCTGTATGTACCACTCCCGTGCCATCAGTCGTAGTCACAAAATCAGCATCGTATATTCTATGAGACGCATCGCTCTTAAGCGCCGAGACATCGAAAAGCGGAGCATAAGAAACACCAATAAGGTCTTTTCCTTTGAGGGACACGCACGAAGACCCTTCAAAATTTTTAAATACCTGTTCTACCCGATCCTTGGCAAGTACAAACGACTCGCCAGAACGCTGGGAGCGCAGAACAACGTATGATATGTTTTTACCAACCGCCAACGCGACATTTCCCGGAAGCGTCCAGGGAGTAGTAGTCCAGGAAAGAACGTAGGTCTTGTCGTCCGCGACAAACGAACCGATTTTCTGCCCTTTTTTGATTTTAAACTTTACGTACACCGAAGTATCGGTTGTCTCCTTGTATCCCTGCGCAAGTTCGTGGGAAGAAAGGCCGGTTCCACATCGCGGACACCAGTTCACTATCTTATACCCCCGATAGAGCATCCCCTTATCCCAGACACGCTTGATAATAAACCACAACGTTTCAATGTAAGAATTTTCATAGGTAATATAAGGGTCGTCCAAATCAAGCCAGTACCCCATCCGATCAGTAAGCTTCTCCCATTCGCTTTTATACATCCACACCGACTCCTTACACTTTTGGTTAAACGCTTCTATGCCATACTTTTCAATCTCCTTTTTGGAAGAAAGTCCCAGCTGTTTTTCAACCTGAATCTCAACAGGAAGCCCATGCGTGTCCCACCCCCCTTTACGAGGGGCCACAAAACCACGCATCGTTTTATAGCGCAAAAAAATATCCTTAAAGGAACGGGCAAGTACGTGATGAATACCCGGCCTTCCATTCGCGGTCGGGGGACCTTCCCAAAAATGAAACTCGGGAGCTCCTTTTTTCTTTGGCTGAAGAGATTTCTCAAACACACTCCTTTCCTTCCAAAGGGAAAGAACCTTCTCTTCAAGTTCGGCCATATTAAGCGATTTGAGATTTCGCAGCATAGATAGTACAGAAATTGTAGCGTTTTTACGCCCGAAACTCAACGACGCCCCCTCCCCATCTTTTTAATCTCTTTGTAACGAACGCAATCCACAAGATGATCATTCACCATCCCCACTGCCTGCATATGCGCATATACCACCGTGGGTCCTAAGAATTTAAACCCGCGTTGTTTTAAATCTTTAAAAAACACTTCTGCCTCCTTTGTAATCGCGGGAAGGTCTTTGAGCGTCTTGCGTTTACCATCTATGGGGGTTCCCCCAACAAAACTCCACATATAGGAGGAGAAACTACTACATTCCTTTTGTACTTCTAAAAATCTCTGCGCGTTATTAATCGTTGCGATAATTTTTAATCGGTTTCGTATAATATTTGGATTTTTAAGCAGTTGTTCAATCTCTTTTTTGCCAAACTTCGCGACTTTCTTTGGGTCAAAATTCGCGAATGCTTTTCTGTATCCCTTTCTTTTATGTAAAACTGTTCTCCACGAAAGCCCCGCCTGCGCGCTTTCTAAAACCAAAAATTCAAATAGTTTCCTGTCATCAGTCACGGGAACTCCCCACTCCACATCATGATATTGGATCATCAGGGCATCTTCCCCGGGCCAAGGACAGCGTTGTATTGATTTGAGCATACATCGATTCTATCACGCCCCCATAAACAAAACACCTCAATTCGGAGGTGTTTTGTTTATGGGGTGGAGATGGCGAGAGTTGAACTCGCGTCCGAAGTGATTCTCTTACAACGTCTACGTGCGTACTTCAACAAGTGAAGAAATGGTGTCCTTGTAAAGTCCCGACGCTTACCAGAACGATCTTAGCGACAGCAAGTCTCATATATAACACCGGCACAACCCCTATGAGACATCAGGAGCCGATGCCCTCTCTACAAAACGGAGAGGGAGTAACCCGACTTACGCAAATGCGTACGCGGGCGCCATGTTATTGGCAGTTGATTTGTGTGTGAGTTAACGTACTCACGACCGACACGCAATTGTAAGGTACACACCACGTCAAAGCCCAGCATCCCCGTATCATTTCAGTCGTCTGCCCGTTTCACGTTCAATATCTCTGCGCTTTATGGTCTCGCGCTTGTCATGTGTCTTTTTGCTTTTGGCAATACCAACTGAAAGCTTTATCTTTCCTCTATTATTATACAATTTTAATGGTACTAATGTCAATCCCTTTTCCTTTGACACACCCAGTAGTCGCGCTATCTCATCTTTGGTGAGAAGAAGTTTACGAGAACGCTCGGCGTCATACTCCAAGGGAGTATTCTTTTCTTGATAGGGTTGTATGGTCGCCCCCACAAGCCACGCCTCTCCCCCATATACTTTTATATACGCCCCAACAATACTCGCCTTGCCTTCCCGTACCGATTTTACTTCGTGTCCATGCAAAACTATCCCCGCCTCAAGCGTATCCTCAATATGGTAATCAAACCGAGCTTTTTTGTTCTCTATAATGCTCATAGGGTTGTTCTTTTATCATAACGCAGCACTTTCCACAATGCACGAACATTGTGCATCTTATCTAACCATGATATAAAGATCGCAGCACAAGGACGTAGAGAATGCCAAGGCGCACCCCCTTGCAATTTCTAAAAGACATCTTGAGCAAGAAGGGAATCACAGTACTCATAGCCCCCGAAACGCCAAAATTAGATAGCGAATTGCTTGCCCGCGCCATAGAGGTGCAAATGAGCGAAGAAGAGAAAGAAAAACAACGAATCAGCTTTGCATACGGCAATTGCGCCATTGAAAATCCCGACATTACAAAAGAAGACGTTGCGCGAGCGGCTCGCAAGAGCAAGAAATAACGATCTTTTATAGATATTGACATTCCATATTGAGTGTGCTAATATAAAAACAGAAAGGAGGGCCAGAAAATGGCCAAGAGGCAGAAACGCGTCGAGAAAGAGATGCACCGCCTCAACTCGGGGCTCTTTTTTTTCTTGCAAAGAACCACGCGCTGTGGTACGATACAGCACCGATAAGAGTTATACGCTTATAAAAACGTTTCGCATAAACAATCAAATACGCTCGCAAGAATTACGCGTGATAGATGAACGGGGAGAAAACCTTGGAACACTATCACTACAGGACGCGCTTGCGCAGGCGCAAGAGAGGGGGCTTGATCTTATAGAGATAGCGCCCGAAGCAAAACCGCCAGTAGCAAAAATAGTCAATTTCGACAAATTTCGCTACCAGCAGGAAAAAGAAGCAAAGCGCCAACAGCAGAAAAGCAGTTCGGAGCTCAAACAAATTCGTCTCTCCGCTCGTTCGGCGGACAACGACTTGCGAACAAAAGCGAAAAAACTCATCGAATTTCTCAACCGAGGAGACAAGGTGGAAATACTGCTTCGTCTGCGCGGGAGGGAGAAATACAACAGAGAATGGGCAATGGAACGCATGGAACACTTCCTCTCGCTCATTAAGGAAGAGTATCCGGATACGGAATACAAGATACTCTCACCCGCAAAATTTGCCGGCCAAGGCATTACCATGCAAATCGGAAAAAAATAGTATGAAAAAATCAATTACCACACGCATCAGGATGACCAAAAACGGAAAGGCAGTGCACCGTAAAATCGGGCAGTGCCATTTTCGGGCAAAGCGCTCGGGCACACAGCGCTTGAGAAAGCAGCAAAAGGCCACATTCCCCCGCTCCCTTGCTTTGAAAGTAATAAGCAAGAGCGGAGAATTATAATTCTGCAAAAATAACATAGAACCATATGCCACGCGTAAAACGAGGAACTCAAGCGATAAAGAAACGCCACAAAGTTCTAAAAGCAACTAAAGGATACCGCTGGGACCGCAAGAGCAAGGAGCGAGCCGCCAAAGAGGCGCTCTTGCACGCGGGAACCCATTCCTATCGCGGAAGGAAAGAAAAAAAACGCACCTACCGCCAACTCTGGCAGGTACAACTCAACGCCGCGCTACGCGCGAGAGATACCAAATACAGCGCCTTTATTAATGGCCTCAAGAAAAAGAATATAGAATTGGACAGGAAGGTGCTCGCGCATATCGCGCAAAAATATCCCAAAGTATTTGACGCTATCGTAGAAGCATCAAAATAAAACCGCCCCAAGGGGCGGTTTTTGGTACACGCTTGATTTTCGCACCATGCTACGATATGTTCCAAACAGCATGCGGAGACAAAACGGAATGAGTCTACTTGATTCAAGTGGTACATTTAAAACTCCCTGCCCCGAATGCGGAGGCATAGTGAAATGGTGGTATTATTCACCAGATTGCCGCGGAAATCCGGCTTCTTTTGGAATTTATTGCACGAAATGTAAAAAGGAATTCACCACAGAAGAATGGGGCGAGAAACAATAAAGGGCATCTATGCCCTTTATTTTTTTTGAGGAGGTTTTCTTCGATACGGAGGACGAGGAGCGCGACGAGGCCCATTAAGAAAATCATGCACGCGCTTGATAACCTTCCTATTTTCTCTATGCTTGGGACCAACAAAAATTTTTAATGTTTCAGAATACGTTGCCCACGCATATCCCCAATGCTCATCAGAAAGTCGAATATTGCGCTTCTGTGTTTCAGCAAGATAAAAGATAACCGTTTTTCTCACCTTTTTCCCATTCCGTTCAAATGTCCAGTTTTCATACGCTTTAAAGTAATCCACCAAATGAAGATCGCGACGAGAAAGTCCCGTCTCTTCTTTTGTCTCGCGCAACGCGGCAGGAAACGCCCGCTCCTCCTTTTCTATTTTTCCTCGCGGAAATGTCCAATAGTTATGTCCGTAATACAGCACCAAAAAACGGGGCCCCTCGGGGGTCTTTTTGAACACAATAACACCAGAAGATATCTCCCGTTCTGTCGGTTGTTTTGATTCAGAAGACATACAAGCCGTATATATTTTTAGTATAAACTACCCCGAAAAAGAACGCCAGAAAGATATGCATTTGGTTCTCGCTTCTCTGACCAATTTTTCGTGTTATATTTTTTTCTCAAAATAAAAAGCATCCTCGGAATAGAGAATTTTAACCTCATCCCCCCTCACAAACTCACCCGAAAGTAATTTTTTGGCCAAAGGATTCTTAAGGGAATCATTTATGGCTCTATCTATGGGACGCGCGCCCATGCTCGGTTCATATCCGCGCCGAGCCACCTCTTGTAACGCGCTGTCCTTAATCACGAGGGAAATGCCCTGCGTCTCTTGAATCGTACTCGCGAGCGCGTCTATCTTCAGTTTGGCGATCTGGACTATTGCGTCCATATCAAGCGGTTCAAAAACCACAATACGCGAAAATCGGTTCAAAAGCTCCGGGCGAAAATGCGCGGTAAGTTTTTTCTTCAACTCATCATCAAAATCGCCCGCCTTTTTTCCTTTTTGCACTTCCTCTTGGATAAATACGGACTCAGCGTTTGAGGTGGCAATAATAATGGTATTGGAAAAATCAACCACGCGACCGGTGCTATCAGTAAGTCGTCCATCATCAAATACCTGTAGAAAAAGGTTGAGAATGTCTGGATGCGCCTTTTCAAACTCATCCAACAACACCAAACTATAAGGGCGCTGAATAATAGATTCCGTAAGCGCGCCCGCGACTTTCCCATCAGACGAACCGATGAAACGCGCGATATCGTCCTTCTGCTGATATTCAGACATATCAAAACGCGCCATAAGCTTCTGGGAACCAAATTGAATGTCGGTAAGAATTTTAGAAAGCTCCGTTTTCCCCACTCCCGTGGGCCCCACAAAAAGAAATGAAGCGATGGGGCCTTTTTTGGCTCCCAGGCCGCTACGATACGCACGCAATGCGCTTGCAACGGACTCAACCGCTTCCTGCTGATCTATGTAGTGGCGATGGATAATCTCTTCCAGTTGCAAAAGTATTTGAGATTCTTGTTTTGATGCGCGATGAATTGGCACCTGTATTTTTCTTTCCACAAGAGAAGAAATGAAGTCTCCGTCAATACGCTTGAGAGAACGTTGAGTCGCCTCGGCGACTGCCTCACCAAGCAATTCCTGCGCGCTTGAAGGAAGTGGTTTTGTGTGGAGATACTTTGCGCACAATCGCACGGTTTGTTTTACCGCCGGAAACGTAATCGCTACCTTGTGTTTTTTCTCCAGGACCACCGCGTCATAGGTAAGGAGCGCGGTTGCTTCTCTCTCATTTATTTCATGTACAAATACGCGCTCGAACATACTAGAAAAATCTCCAAAGTGTTCAAGATATTCTTTAAAATTACGTGAGGTGGTAGACCCAATCACGGGGAAAGAAGCGTTTCGCAGCACAGGAGCAAGCATTTCGGCAAGTTCAATTCCGCTCCCTCCGGAAGTTTTTGCCATAAGATGAAGGTCGGGTATGAAAAGAACGATATTTCCCGCGCGGATAATCTCTCCAACCACCCGCGAGAGACGCGAAGAAAGCTGGTCGGGAGAAGCACCCGAAACCAAATCCGCGAGAGAAAGTTCCACCACGCGCCTATCAAAGAGCGGGCCAGGTACGGCATCGGACACAATAGAAAATGCGAGATGTTGCACAAGCGCGTCTTTCCCCACGCCCGGCTCTCCCACCAAAAGCACGTTTCGTTGCGTACCGCTCTTGGAAAGAGTCGCGAGAAGCTGATCATATTCCTGTTCATGTCCAATAAGAAACCCGCTGATACCCGAACGAGCTCTGTCGGTAAGGTCATGAGAAAACCCATCGAGCGTGGGAGTGGGGCGGGAGGTGAATGTTCGATTGACGCGATGTGGCTTTATTTTTGAGAGAGAAAGAGCAAATCCTCCAGTCTGGACAGGAACACGAAACTTGCGAGAGTGGATAAAATAACTATACACAATAGCGCCGTCTATATCTTCACGCGTAAGAGAGAAAAGATCTAAAATCCGAACAACCGCCGGATCATCCCCAAACAACAAGCCAACAAAAAATGATTCGTCATCAATTGACTCCCGGGAATGAAATCGCGCCACGAACGCGGACTTTACGGCAATATCTTTTAGGATTTCCAGTTGTTCCGCGTGAGTGGACGTACTCTCCTGCTGGCATGATTTTTCATATGCATCATCAAAACGAGCGCGAAATTCTTTGAGTGGAATATCAAGTCGCTCAAGAGAAGAAACGAGGGGTTGTTTTTCAAGCAAAATACCGGCAAGTGAGAGTCGAACATTCCCCCCCATGCTCTGCGCGCGCTCCAATGCCTGCGCGCAATGGTCAATAACATGACGCTCACAACAAAGCGCGACATTATCTCGCGGAACTTTCCCCTGTGAAAGCGACGAAATTCGAAAAGGTGCTTTTTTAGCATGTAGTAAGTAATCAATAACCATCAATGCCAAAAACAATCCAAGAAACCGCAATGCACCCACGTCAGATATAAGCATCGCCGCGATCACTCCTAGAAGTATGATAAAAAGCGTATACGAAAGCACACGTACCGCCGAGCGAGAAACTGAGCCAAACGAAAGAAAGGGGTGCGAAAAAGTCAGACGCGCCACAAGACCCTCCTCAAACCCTTTTGAAAAATATATTGGAACGGGATGATGTTTCATACGCGGATCAGAAAAAGCCCCGTATTGCGTTATATAAAAGATATACGGGAAGCGCTGCCCACAGCGCGAAAAATATCGCCACAACAACACCAATGCAGAAATACAATATCCCCCCAAGCACTATCCTAAAAAACCGAAAGAGAAACCCCAATACAAACCCTACAATGTTGTACTCTTGATAAAGAGGTTTCAAAAGAAAAAAGAAGTTCACGCGCAAAGCCAAACGACGCTCCAAAGAGCGCAGTATTTTCAGTAAGAGGCCCCACGCCCACAACGCTCCATCATGGTACCAATGGCGAAAAAAAAGGCCTATCCCCCATACACATTGTCGTAACACATACGCAAAGGCCATACTTGTAGGATATGGGACAGTATACCATAAAAACAAAAACCCCCGAGGGGTTTTTGTCTGTTCTAGCGTAGACGCGCCTCTATGACGCGTCCATAAATGCAATTGTTATTGCTGTGCAGGAGCCTCTGGTTCCTGGCCTGCCTCTGGTGCCGGTGCCGCGGGAGCTTCCTGAGCGGGAGCTGCAACATCCGGAGAGACCTCCTGGCCTTCTCCCTCTGGCTTCTGCTCCTCAGGAGCAGCAGTGGGCTGCTGGTCGTCCGAAGCAGGAGCGACGCCCTGCTGAGGATTCATTGTCTGCTCTTCCATAATTCGCTGTGTCGTTCTTAAAAAAAACGGCATACGACTATTGCCGCCGTAACCAAGCAGGTTCCGTGAGGGAACAATAGCACATTTTGGCAAAAAACGCAAGTATCACCAAGAACTACTCCCCCTCTTTTACGATAGAATCGTAAATATTAAGCAACGCCTTCACCCCGTCTCCCATCGCGGGATTAATCTGGTTGTATAGGCCATCGGTGAGATCCCCAGCCGCCCAAATACGCTCATGCGATGTCTTAAATGTTTTGTGGTCAACCACTATTCTTCCCCCTTCATCCAAAGTAACCAGATCAGAAACCAGCTCATTGTTTGGTTGATACCCTATTTCCACAAACACGCCCGAAACCGGAAGCGTGTGTGATTCTCCGCTTGCTCTATCCCGATATGAAATCTGTTCGACAAAATCGGCTCCTTCTATCTTTTCCACCTGCGCGTTTGTTACAACGGTTATTTTTTTCTCTTTTCCTATTGTATCCCTGTAGATTGGGTCCCCTTTTAACGAATCGGTATATTCAAGAACCGTGATATTAGACGCGTAAGGAATGAGGTCAATAGCCGCCTCAAGTCCGCTGTTTCCACCTCCCACAACCACCACTTTTTTATCTTTCATAAGTGGCGCGTCGCAAATAGAGCAATAAAACACTCCACGACCCTCGTAGGTCTCTTCGCCGGGGACACCCAGGCGACGATACCTGCTCCCCACAGTAATCAAAAGTTTCTTTGCCTGGAACGTTTCTTCTTTGGATGTACGCAGTTCGAAAAAGTCCCCTTTATCTTCTATACTCTTAACCGTCACGCCCGCGCGAATAGTTATCCCTTCTTGAGCTCTAAGGTGATCCTCCAGACGCTTGGCAAAATCAGCACCCGATATAGAGGGAAACCCTATCCAATTCTCTATGGAAGCGGAGTTAACCGACTGCCCACCGAAATCTTTGGTAAGAAGCAGTGCCCCTATTTTTTTTCGGGCGGCATAGACACCAGCGGCAATGCCAGCCGGTCCCCCGCCAATGATAATAAGTTCGTACATATGACAGATGAATTAGTGATGAGGTCCGTCCCCCACATTCAGCCCGCGCAAGAAATACAAGAGAACAGAGATAAGCACCGCCGCTACGATGCTAAACGAGAATTCTCCGAGTCCCACCAACATACCGATAGAAGCAGACGTCCACACCAATGCCGCGGTCGTAAGTCCCCGCACGCGTTCTTTGGTTTGGATGATAATACCCGCGCCAAGGAAACCAATACCTACCACAATGTTAGCGGCAATGCGTGAAAAGTCGGAAGTCACAGTAAGCACTCCCCCAGACGCTATTCCTTCCGCGGCAATATGAGGAAGCATAAGCGAGGCCATGGCAAAAATAGCCGAACCTCCTGACACGAGCATAATAGTTCTCACGCCCGCCTCTTTACCAATAAGCTCTCTTTCAAGTCCAATAAGCGCGCCCAAAACCAAAGCAAGGGAGAAGCGCAAAATCATTTGTTCGGGAGTAAACATAGATGCGATATATTACTCGTGATGATGATCGTGGTCAGCAATGCCCAATACGTGATCAATCTGATGCCTGTCAAATCCCACCACAATTGTACCATCAATATCAATCACAGGAACGCCCATTTGTCCGGACAAATGAACCATGTGGCGCAGAGCATCTTCGTCCTGCTCCACATTTTTTTCCTCAAAAGGCACGTTGTGGGATGCGAAATAATCCTTGGCTAACTTACAATACGGACAATGAACGGTAGTGTAGATAGTAACCATAAAAGTTAGAATTTAGAATAATGAATAGAGAATGAAAATCGAAAATTTAGGGTTTCCGCATGAAACCTTCTCCCACGAAGAGTCACCCAAAGAAGCACAGATGGCATGTATATCTTTTTTTGTTACGAGATTTTCTACACATACTATGAACCTATAATATTTTCATACTCTCGTATATCAAATGGATTCTGAATCTTATACGCGGCGCCATCTTTGATAACAAAAACGCTGGGAGTCGCCACGCGACCATCAAGCGCGCGGTTCGCGTCACCCATGTATTCGTCCAATAGGTCCGATTTTTCTCCCTCGTCTAGGCACGAAAGAAACTGCTGGGTGTCGATACCGCTCTTATTCGCAACGGAAGAGAAGAAGTCCCTGGTAAGGTTCCCGCTATTCTCTTGCGTCTTGTTTTGAGTGACCTCATCGCTCTCCGCTTGATATATTGCATCGTGCATCTCCCAGAACGCGCCCTGGTCCTGGGCGCAGAGCGCTGCTTCTCCAGCAAGGTGTGACTCGCGAAGGGAGGACCCTCTATCAATAAACGCAATGGGCTTAAAAACGATATTCGCCTTGCCGGTATCAACAAAACGCTCTCTTAGTTGCGGCTCGATAAGAGCAAAAAACTGTACGCAGGCAATGCATTGAAAATCTCCGAACTCAACAATGGTTGCGGGCGCTTCTTTTTCTCCCAAAAGTGGCGCGTCTTCAAATGCAAGTCCTCGCGCCATGAGATCAACCGCGTCAATAGGCGAAGAAGAGGGCGAAGAGCCTCCAAACACAAGGAAAGAGACCACGAGCCCCAACAACACAATGGCGATGAATATAATGATAAAGATGTCGAAACGATTGGTATTATTCATATAATTACTCCTAGATTTCCCCTTTTAACTGACTTATACTACTACAAATGATAGTCAAAATAAAGCAAGCGGTTCTTGTCGTAGGAGATATTATTTTGATGTATGGAGCGCTGGCGCTAGCGTTGCTAATACGATATGGAACCATTAACCAATTTCTCATAGATGCGCATCTGGGACCGTTTACGGTTGTATTTGTGCTCTGGGTAGCTATCTGTTACATCGTGGGACTGTATGATCTCACGGGCATAAAAAGCAAAATACATGTCATTGAGCAGGGGGTTACCACGGTGGGGTCTGGCACGGTACTCGCTATCGTTCTTTTCTATCTCATTCCCTACTTCTCCATCTCACCAAAAAGAAACCTGGCATTGTTTGCGCTTCTGTTTCTATTTCTTCTCATCGGATGGCGACTTCTCTTTATGCGAATATCGCGCGCTCCGCAACGACGAGTACTTATTATGGGGAGCGGAACCGATGTAGAAACATTTGAAACCTTCCTCCTCCACGCTCCGCAATTGGGATACAAAGTAGTATTCCAAATCAAACAGCTTGAAAACGCCACGCCCCAAAGCATCCGCGATATTATCAAGGAGAATCAGGCGAATACGGTAGTAATAACCAGAGACGTAGAAAAAATAGCAAATCTATACGATGAGCTCCTCGACCATCTACGCCATGGAGTAGAAATAGTGGACATCACCAGCGCGTACGAAACATTACTCAAAAAAGTTCCCGTGGCACAGCTCAAAGAATTTTGGGTGCTGACAAATTTCTCGCGCAAGCGCGGAGTATATGAAACAGTAAAGCGCCCTCTTGAGTTTGTCATCGCGCTCGCGCTCTTTGTGATATTGCTACCGCTCCTTATTATTATTTGGGCGCTGGTAAAACTTTCCTCTCAAGGACCCGGAATTTACACACAGGTACGAGTAGGAAAAAACGAAACGCGGTTTTCAATTTTCAAATTCAGAACTATGCGCGTTGATGCCGAGAAAAACGGAGTCGCGTGGGCGCGGCCCGATGACCCACGCGTCACCATGTTGGGACGATTCTTGCGTTTTTCGCACCTGGATGAACTCCCACAACTATGGAACATCATACGAGGCGATATCTCCTTTGTGGGCCCTCGTCCGGAACGTCCCGAATTTATACAGGGACTTAAAGAAAAGATCCCTTATTATGACGTGCGTCATATAATAAAACCGGGCGTCACAGGATGGGCGCAAGTAAACTTCCGATATGGCTCATCAATAGAAGACGCGCAGGAAAAACTCCAATACGATCTCTACTATGCCAAACACCGCTCTTTAACACTTGATTTCCTCATACTCCTCAAAACTCTCAAGATGTTTCTTTTCAACTACCGATAGTAAAAACCAGTGTTTATGCCATAATAAACGGCTCATTTTTTTGAGCCGTTTATTATGGCTTGTATGTTGGATTTTTAACCATCCCCCACGCCCCAACTCCTGCATTCACCCTCACAACCAATCTCTCTTATAAAAGATCCAGAACGCAACCGCCACCACAAGAACGGTGATGCCCATGATGATAGGGAACGCCCCCAGATTGTGCTGAAGCGGCAAAGGTATGTTCATCCCATAGATGCTTGCAATCATCGTGGGGAGGGTGAGAATAATCGTTATCGCGGTCAAAAACTTAATCGCGCGGTTCAGGTTGTTGGTCATAAGCGTCGAGTATGCCTCACGCAGATTCACGATCATCTTGATACTCGTCTTGCAGATATCAACTGTTTCGGTGTTTGAAAGAGTCAAATCCTCAACCAAGTCCTGGTCTTCTCTAAAATACTGGAGGTACTGTCGAGAAAGCAGGGTCTCATAAATTCGTATAGAGGGCACAAGCGCGGTAAGAAAATCATTAAGTACTCTTTCCCAGCGCACAAAATCGGTAATTTCTTTGTCTCCAATATGCGCAAGGCGGTCTTCCCGTCCGCGTATTTTCTTGTTGATAGTATTAAGATACCCCCGATACAGAATACTTATCTTCAAAAAGAGGTACAGCAAGAATTTAGTTTTTTGAGTAGTGTAGAATTCAACCTTCTCTCCAAGAAAATCATCAAAAAGCCCCTTATTGTCCTTCGTGATAGACACCACAATGTCATCGGTAAGCACAAAAAGCACCGGCATGGTATGTATCTCATCATCTTCCAAAAAAGGAAATCGGAGGTAGATATAGAGCCCGCTTTTTTCTATCTCAAGACGAGGCGTCTCATGCGGGTCAAGCGCGTCCATAATATGTCCTCGCTCCAATTTGAGATTATTAACTAAAAAATCAATCTCGTCGGAACTTGGTTCTATGGCAAGCACCCACGAACCCTTCCCCGCCTCATTCACTGATTCAAGTTTGTCGCTACGAATTGTCTTTTTATAAATATCTAACATTGTTTTCTAGTATACCACGCAAACGAAAATGTGGCCTCTCTAACTGGAAAAACAGCTACATCACTGGTAGGATACCTATATGGCGCACATGCTAAAAACGCTTCTCTTTTCTAACGGTTCACGCGGACACACGATAGCGAAAAACGCCTTTTGGCTCTTTGTGGGGAACGTCCTGTCCCGTCTTTTGCGCGCCGCAATCATTATCTATGCCGCGCGCCTTTTGGGAGCTCGGGAATGGGGCGCATTTAACTATGCGCTCAGCTTAGCGGCGTTTTTCACCATTTTTGTGGATTTTGGCATGAATGCCGTACTCACGCGAGAGTCCACCCGGAACCTTGAAGCGCAACATACTTATTTCTCAACCACGTTCTTTATAAAGCTGGCGGCAAGTGTTGCCATCGCACTATTAGTTATTGTGGGATTTCCGCTTATTGCTCCCGCGCTGGGAGGCGCTCAGGACATCGGGTTAGTAAGTGTGATTATCCCGATTGTAGTACTGATGGTACTTTTTGACAGTATGCGAGATTTTGGAGCCGCCCTCTCGCGCGCATGGGAAAAGATGGAGATAGAATCGATGGTACAAGTCCTTACCAACGCTCTCATTGTAGTGGCAGGAATTGTCGCGCTTATACTTTCTCCCTCCGCCTTTTCGCTTGCGATAGGATATGCGATAGGAACCGGCATAGGTATGATCGCGGCATTTATTCCGTATCGAAGATATTTTAAAGACCTTGTTTCACGTTTTTCCTGGAAACTCGTAAAACCGATTCTATCCTCAAGCTGGCCATTTGGTATGTTGGGAATTATGGGGGCAATTATGCTCAACACGGATATTATTATGATAGGGTGGTACCGAAACATAGCTGACGTGGGATTCTACAGCGCCGGCCAACGCATTGTACAACTGCTCTATATCATCCCCATGCTTCTTTCCACCTCGTTCTTCCCCTCGCTGGCGCGATCACGAGATAATGCGCCGCGCACCGCATCCCTCGTAGAGAGCGCGCTCTCCATTATCCTTCTTGTGGCGCTCCCCCTCACTATTGCCGGCACCATTGCCGCGTCCCAAATTATTTCTCTCCTTTACACATCAGAATATGTGCTGGGCATCCAGGCATTCTTTCTTATGTCGCTTACGATTATCCCCGTATTTATATCCGCGCTACTAGGAAACGCCCTTTTTGCCATAAATAAAGAGCGGAAGCTTTTTGGGTATGTGTGCCTCGCGGTGATAGGAAACGCAGTGTTAAATACCATACTTATACCGCGCTGGGGCATAAATGGAGCCGCGCTTGCAACTATTATCAACCAAGCCATAGGCGTGTCTTATCTGTTTATCCTTTTAAAAAAATCCATTCCTCTTCGTATCCCGACTTCATTCCTTTCTCCAGTAGTCGCGTCCACCTCAATGGCGCTTGTGCTCTTCTTTTTGCTTTTTGCCTCAGTGCCTCTATTAATTTCGCTTGCAATAGCCGCGATCTCATATGTGGTTATACTTTTGGTACACTATAAAACACAGCTTGTATCGTTGTTTTCTTTTACCATTACGCCATGAAGAAAATCCTCATCATTGTTACGCGCCAAAAAATCGGAGGAGCCCAGCTCTTCGTCCTCACGCTCGCGAAAGGATTGGCTTCGCGGGGACACGCCGTAACTGTCGGCTACGGAAAAGATTCATCAAACTTTCTCTCTAAAGAATTTGATCGGGAGGGACTCGCGCATCACCGATTCGAAAAACTGGGAAGAAATTTTAATCCATTCAAAAATATAGGATTTATGTTTGAATTGCGCAGATATGTACGCGCGCATACTCCCGACATAGTACATCTCAACAGTTCGAACGCAATGGTAGGAGCTCTGGGATTGTGTATGCTTTCAAAAAAACCAAAAATTATATTCACCCATCATGGATTGAGCTTTCTTGATGCGCATGCCAGAGGATTTCTAAAAAAAATAGTGTTATGGATATCGTTTTTCCTGCTCTCTCCATACATAGATACCTCTGTGTATGTGGGAGGAAAAAATCTTGCCAGGATGAGGAGGTTGGGGCTCCTACAGTCGCCACAGAATATCGTAATTCTCAACGGAATTGACCCAATACTTGAAAGCAAAGAAGAGGCGCGAAAAAAGATCGGGGAAAAAATAGAAGGCGAGCTGGGCCAGGTAGTTGTGGGTTCAATAGGACGCCTTGCGTACCAAAAAAATTATCAGATGCTCATTCATGCGGCGCGTACAATCGTCACAAAGAATCCCTCCGTCTCTTTTGTGCTTATAGGGGAGGGCAACGAATTCGCGCGGTATCAGACACTAATAAAGAAGCTTGGAATAGAAAAAGGCGTGCATCTTGTTGGGCCTATATTTCATGCTTCGCGATATATAAACGCGTTTGATATTTTTGTACTCACTTCTCTGTATGAAGGGCTGCCACTCACTTTGCTTGAAGCAATGCACGCGCAACTTCCCGTTCTTGTGCCACGAGTAGGAGACATAGAAGAGGCCATCACCGATGACGCGCAGCTGTTTGAAGCGGAAAACCAGGATGAGTTTGAAACAAAACTTGCCGCTCTAATAGAAAACGCCCACACGAGAAACACGTACGCTCAACACAACAAAGAACAATCCAAGAATTTTTCAGCTCACGCAATGATACACGCCTATGAACAACTCCTCTAACACACCACTTGTAAGCGTGGTTATGGCCGTATACAACGGTGAACCATTTGTGCGCAAAACAATAGAAAGCGTTCTTTTGCAGACATATTCCAACTTTGAATTCATTATTATAAATGACGGGTCAAAGGACTCTTCTCTTGATACCATCGCCTCGTTCAAAGATCCTCGTATCCGTTGCATATCTCGCAAGAATAAGGGACTCACTCCCTCCTTAAATGAGGGTTTGCGTGCCGCGCAAGGAACATACATCGCCCGTATAGACGCTGATGACATTGCACTTCCCTCTCGCCTTGAAACACAGGTAGCGTTTCTTGAAACTCATCCCCACATCGGACTCCTTGGAACATGGGCATATATAATAGACGAAAACGGGAACAAAAAAGGAATGTATACACTTCCCCACGCACACAAGAAAATACAAAGGATGATGTTCTGGCATAACCCGTTCATTCATCCAAGCGTTATGTTCCCCCGCGCAATTTTAGATACAGTCGGTTTCTACAACGAGAATTTTCGCTACGCGCAGGACTATGAATATTGGTCCCGCATTATAAAAAAATATGAAGTTGCAAACCTGGGAGAACCACTTCTTCTTTATCGCGTATTTTCAGAAAGCATGACACGCGCCAAAAAGAACGCGATGAGATGGGAGGGTATTAAAATACGGTTCAAATATCTTTTTAGTAAATGAACTCCCTTCGTTTTAAAATTTAAAATTCCGACAAGGTCCGCCTTGGGCGAAATAAATTAAAAATTGCTAAAAATGCGCATTTGTTCCCCTCAATATGGGCTAGATCAAAACTCCTCCGCGGGCGGAGAGGTTTACGATGCGCGCATACTCGATGAACTAGCCCGTCAAGGGCATGAGATAGATGTTATCCTCCCCCCTCACAAACACACACAAAACACGAAAGGATGGAACATATATCACACCACCTCATCTTTCTGGAGCAGATCGTTTGCGTATAACTTCACCCTGATTCCTGCACTTAAACGAATATGGAGAGAGAGTCGTTTTGATGTGATTCGCGTACACTCTCCCTATTTTGTGGGAATCGGCGCCTGGATATTTAAGAAACTTTACGCCCCCCGCGTTCCTATCGTCGCCACCTACCATCATCTGGAAGCTTCTCCCGCCTTTAACCTTATAGATTATCTATTTATACGGAAATGGGATGCTATTATTACCGATTCACGCTTTTCAAAAAACGCCATCATGAAACGATTCGGCGTCAACCCAAACATCATTCATGTAATACATGCTGGCATTAGCACCATACCGCCCGCTCATACCACAAATACAAGCGCCACTGATTTCAAACTAACATTCTGTGGCGCCCTTATCCCAAGAAAAAACGTTTCTTTTTTGCTTGATGTTGTTGCCAAAACCAACATTCCCCTCTCACTCACCATCATAGGAGACGGACCCCAACGAAAGAAACTTGAGAGAAAGACGCGCGCGATGGGGATAGAGGAGATGGTGCGTTTCACGGGAAAGATAGAAAGAAAAGAAAAAGACGCGCTCATTGCGGGAAGCGACTTATTTGTATTCCCCTCCCGTATGGAGGGGTTCGGGCTTGCGCCGTTGGAAGCAATGGCGCTGGGAACACCAGCGCTAGTAAGTAATCGCGGATCCTTGCCTGAGGTGATAGGAGAGGGGGGCATAGTTATTGAACTCTCAAAACATGCATGGAAGCATGAACTTGAACGGCTCTACGACCATCGCGACGAGCTCCCCACTCTTTCATTAAAAGCGCAAAGGCGTGCCCGCGAATTCACCTGGGAAAAAACAGGAAAAGAAACAAGTGCCGTGTATGAACAGTTCGAAAAAAAGAACCCCTTAATATACATCGCCTACCAAACAAGAGAGGGCGCGTGGGGCGGTGGTAACCAATTTATCAAGGCACTGAGAAAGGAATGGAAAAGGATGGGATATTACACCGACAGTCCGGCAAATGCGGACATTATATTGTTCAACAGTTTCGAAAATATCTCACGCGTTATAAAACTAAAACGAAGACATCCTTCAACTCTTTTTATTCATAGAGTTGATGGCCCCATATCTCTTGTACGAGGCAAAGACGCGTATATTGACCGCTTTATATTTTCCATAAATAAAGAGATAAGTGGGGGAACAATATTTCAATCTCAATGGTCGCAAGAACAATCGCGCGCAATGGGGATGAAGCCAAGCGCCCACGAAACAGTGATCTATAACGCCCCCGACAACGACCTGTTCTGTCCAAGAAAAAAACAGGGGCGCGCCCATATGCCGGCAAGAGTTATTATTACAAGTTGGTCACAAAACAAACGGAAAGGATTTGATACATATCGCTATATTGACCAACATATTGATACAAAAAAGTTCTCGGTTACATTTATGGGAAGATCCCCAGTCACCTTCTCTCATATACACACGAAAGAAGCCGGGAACTCACAGGGGGTCGCCAAAGAACTAAAAAAGCACGACATTTACCTTACGGCGAGCCAAACCGAACCCTGTTCAAACGCGCTCATAGAAGCACTTTCCTGCGGACTTCCGGCAGTAGCGCTTAAGAGTGGTGGGCACCCGGAACTGTTGGGCAAGGGAGGTAAATTATTTACTTCTCCTCAGGAAGCGCTGGAAAAATTAGAACTCGTTGCCCAACGCTACGAACAATACGAGAACAAGCTTCCCTCCTTTTCTATTGCTCGCACAGCCCAAGAATACTACAATTTTGCCTTTTCGGTCTGGAAGCAACAACGTGGCGCACTAATCAAGACGCAAGGCATAAACTGGAAAACATACCAATATGCAGGTATCTTTGCTATACAACGCTTATGGCACCGTCTCGTACGCAAATAAACCTAGGAATCATACTTTCTTTTAAAGAAAGCGCGCGGATTTTGGAGCAAAGCGGCCAGTGGGATCGCTTTGTTTCATATTACCTCACGCCTTATAGCCGGACATTCAATAGAGTGTTTGTCTTTGGCTGGGAAAAAGAGGTCCCCCGTATAGATATCCCTAACGTCGTTTTTGTTCCCAATAAAAAAGGGGTAAACCCTTATCTCTACGCGTTTACAATGCCTTTTACTCATAAAAAAATATTCCAGCAATGTCAGGTACTCCGACTTATGCAGTACACCGCCATCATCCCAGCGCTTATCGCAAAAGCACGACATACAATCAAAATAGTGGCCACCTATGGATATCCCTACGCGGCTTTTTTTCGTACTAAGGGCAAAACAAGCACTGCTTTCCTGTGGAAGATAGTTGAGAGAATTGGAATGAAAAAAGTAGATGCGTTTATCGTTACATATCCCACAAACAAAGAGTTTTTAAAGAAACGCGGTATTCCATCCCAACTCATTCATATACTCCCCAACGGAGTAGATACCGATTTATTTGTTCCTCAACAACGAAAAAAGGGGGGTGCGTACGAGATACTGTTCGTGGGAAGATTAGAAAAAGAAAAAAACCCCATCAACTTCGCAAGAGCGCTTGTGACCACGAAAGAAAACATCCATGTGTCTATAATAGGAGAAGGATCTTACAGAGATGGAATGGAGGCCATCTTCAAAAGCGCCCCAATCCCATACACATTTTTTGGCGCCATCCCGCACGAAAAACTCCCGTCGTACTACGCGTCCGCTGACATATTCGTTCTCCCTTCATATGCAGAAGGATCCCCCAAGGCCCTCATTGAAGCATTCTCGTGCGGATGTGCCTGTGTGGTGGGGAAATATCCTGGCTATCAAGATATTGCTCGCGACGAAGAGAATTGTCTTGTGTGCGAACACTCCCCAGAAGATATCGCGGCTACCCTTCGTCGCCTCATACACGACGACACGCTCAGAAGACGTCTATCTCTCGCCGCAAGAAAATACGCCCTGGAACATCACAACATACGCGCCATCATTTCTAAGGAAATAGAAATGATAAGCAATTTATAATTTATAGTTTTTAATTTTTAATAAAGAAACATGGGGAAAGAAAAACAGGCATACGACCTAGAAGAGAGAACTCAAAGGTTTTCAAAAGACATTATCCGCATCGCAAAAGAAATCCCGCTTACTCCCACAAGTAGACCACTTATAAGTCAGTTGGTGCGAGCCGCAACAAGCATAGGAGCAAACTATCAAGAAGCAAACGGCGCCGTTTCAAAGAAAGATTTTCGCAACAAGATTTTTATATGTAAAAAGGAGTGTAAGGAAACACTCTACTGGCTTAACATCTTTGATGAAATAACGGACTCATCCAAAACAGAATTGGCAAAAAAAGAATGCCATGAACTAATAAAAATATTCGCGAAAATATCCATAACTTCCTCAAAGAATTGTGTTTAAAAATTTAAAATTAAAAATTAAAAATTCCCATTGTATCCGTCTATGCAAGAAACTTCTTATCAGATTGATACGATGGGTCAATTATGTCGGTTCTGGTCTTTCCATGCGCCTTGTAAAATGGACGCGTAAAGCTCCCCAGCCCATACATCCAAAACATCTCATAAACGAAAGCCCCGAGTGGCTGATTTATTTTAAGACATCAGATAATGTGCTTGATATTGGATGCCACAACGGACAAAGAGATTTTAAACTTGCCCCCCACGTATCCCACATCACCGCATTTGATTACGACGAGAGACAACTTGCGCTCGCGAGAAAGTGGCAAAAAGAAAAGAACATACCAAATATAGATTTCAGACGAATCTCCGCTGAAGATATCCTGCCATTTCCTGATAATAGTTTTGACGCCATCTTGTTTCTTGATGTCATAGAGCATCTCAACAACCGCGACCTCATCATGAGCGAATGCTTCCGAGTATTAAAAAAAGGTGGCCGTATGGTATTAGCCGCCCCCAATAGCGAAACACCGTGGAAACAATTTCAAAAATCGGCCGGAGTAAATTACTACTCTGACTCCGATCATAAAATCGAATATACGAAAAAAGAATTAAGTGACGCGCATGCGCGCGCCGGCTTCGTTGTTGAAGAAATACACCCCGTCGTATACGACACACCCTGGAACGGCGTCATTGATTTTATAGGTGGGATACATCTTGGATTATACAAAAAACTATCGGAACGCAAAAAGAAACGGGCGCTCACACAACCAGATGCAAGCATCGATTTTATGGTGATATCCAGCAAAGAGAAGTTAGAATAATGAATATGGGGGGTGGGGGTTAGAATAGAGAATTAAGAAGCAAGGGGAGGAATTATAAATTCCCACCAGAGGCGGGTCCGCCTTGGGTGGAATAAATTAAAAATTATCTCGGGTTCCAGTTTCTGTTTCTCTGTTTAAAAATTTAAAATTATAAATTAAAAATTATTTAGAGTGTATAAGCAATACAGCACAAAAGCTGATGACCCCTCTTTCTGGGAGGACCACTGGAAAGCGCGTGACATACACGTATCATTTGAATCGGCAAAAAACTCAGAGCTCATCCCCATATTCCAAAAACACCTCCCCTCGCGAGGGAAAATTCTTGAAGCGGGGTGCGGACAGGGAATTTTTGTACACGCCCTCAAAAACCTCGGATACAATATTGAAGGAATAGATTTTGATGGACACACCATCGCTCGCGTTAAAGAGCACTATCCCGATCTCCCCATCCAAAAAGGCGATGTATTCGCCCTTGAGTATGCCGACAACTCTCTGACCGGCTATATATCACTAGGCGTCATAGAACACTATCAAGATTCCTGGCGCAAACCCATCCGCGAAGCGCATCGCGTACTCTCGCCGGGAGGAAAACTTATGCTCGCGGTTCCTTTTTATGGGCTAGGAAGACGCCTCGCCCTTCCACGAAAAAGCGTCGGAGATAATTTTTATCAATATTTTTTCACAAGAAAAGAGATTACATCCGCGGTGCGCGATGCTGGATTTTCCATTGAAACGGTGGAATATTATGGAAAGGCGAAGGTGCTTATGTCCCTCCCTCTTATCGGCGCTCGTATGCGTAGGATATACGAGGGGGAGAAAAAGAAATCGGTCCCAGAACAAAAAGCGGCAAAGAGTAAGAAGGCGTGGTCTATCAAACAATTCCTTTTTTCGCTTATACCCGATTCTCTTTTTGGTCATATGATTATGGTGATAGCAATTAAAAAATAATGGAGCACTATTTTGATAAATACGAAAAAAGCGGAGCATATCACTGGAAGGAATATGCTTCTCTCAACCCTCGACATCGGAATGCGTTTCTAAGAGCGCGTATTGCAATCGCCCTGAACCATCTCAAAAAAATTCCACGAAATGCCCGGATACTTGATGTAGGATGCGGAGATGGACTTTTAGAGTGTCTCTTGGCTAAAAAAATGCCCGCCACGCACATAACCGGAATAGATTCGTCCAAAAAAGCAATCACGCTCGCCGCAGAAAAAGCCCGGGAGCAAAACCTCTCAAATGTGGATTTTATGATTTCAGATGCCTATAAACTTCCATTTAGCAATGAGACATTTGACGCGGTTGTTTCTCTAGATGTGATAGAGCATCTTGATGACACCGACGCATTTCTTAAAGAACTTGCGCGCGTATTAAAACCCGGAGGCACATTGCATGTCGGAACCCCCATACGCACACCAGGCATGATGTTTGACGCCCTCCACGCAAAAGAATTCAGTATATCTGAGCTTACTCAATACCTTAAAAACCATTCGCTCACAATAGATAATATCGCCTTATCTCATCCTCTCTGGCTCTACCGCCTCCACCGAACCCGCCTGGGACGACTATGCATCAACACTCTCTCATTATTATGGAACCCATTTTCCTTCAATGTTGGAGAAAAGACATATCAATATATTAGCGGAACAAAACATGAAAAAGATTAGGCTTCTTTACATATTTTCAAAAGATAGAGATTTTAAAAATCCGGATAAATACCCAAGCACATTTTTTTATGGATGGAAAGAATTTAAAAAGGATCCGAAATTTGAAACAAGCGAGATATTGCTTACTACCAAAGGATTCCTT
>Ga0210057_1001783_pt1 | contig 32030 bp, 28 predicted proteins | sample CryGeyCG2114_010_2_FD_183968 | JGI IMG/M metagenome (GOLD analysis project Ga0210057, IMG submission 183968) | Groundwater microbial communities from aquifer - Crystal Geyser CG10_big_fil_rev_8/21/14_0.10 (SPAdes) (version 2) | ecosystem: Environmental > Aquatic > Deep subsurface > Groundwater ... | reverse complement strand
ATGAACAATGACAACTTAAAATATCTTAAATTGCTACTCTGATACCAGAGTTGGAGGCAAGACATCCTTCAAACCTGATATCAGGGCGACAAACTGCCCTTGAAATTTTAATTAATCAACGGTCTAAATTTATAATATCACAAATGCGCTAATTTATCAAAAAAGCCGGCCTAAACCGGTACTAAAACCTAAAAGCTAAAAGCTATTACCTACCTTTCGGCACTTCCAAATAATCAAGCAAATACCCGGCTAATTCTCCAAAAAGCGGAGCCGCCGATGAAGCGGCAAACTGGACATCCTTGGGGTCATTTAATTTTACCAGCATGACAAAGGCTGGATCGTCAATCGGAGCTATGCCGACGAAAGTATGGATTGTTTGCCCGCCGTAGCCGCGGACAGATCCGGAGGCCACTTGGGCGGTGCCGGTCTTGCCACCGATATAATAACCGCTGACTGCCGCCCGAATGGCGTGCCCGCCCTCTACCACATTGGCCAGCATACCGGACAGCAAAGTGGCGGCCTTTTCCGATATCACTCTCCTCACTTGCCGAGACTGGGTAATCTCCTTGGAGCCGTCGGCGTGGATAATTTCCTTAACAATGTACGGCTTCATTAGAATTCCACCGTTGGCAATAGCCGCATAAGACATCAGCATCTGCAAAGGTGTAACTGTCAACCCTTGCCCGAACGAAGCTGTGGCTGCGTAAACTTCCTGGATATTGTCTGATTGCAGATTTCTTATATTGCCACTATTTTCGGTCTCCAGTTCAATTCCGGTTTTTTCGCCAAAACCGAAATTTTTTACATATTGGGAAAAAACTTCCGGTCCGATCTGCTGCATAGCAAATATTGCCCCTGTATTTAGAGAATTTTCTAAAACATTATTCATATCCACCCGGCCGTATCCGCCGTGGGTGTCATAGTCGGAATTTTTTATCGGCTTGGGCCAGCCCTTGACCATCACCTGGCCTTCATCATTATAAGTGGTCTGGGGAGTAATTTTTTCCTGATCCAGCCCGGCCGCCATGGTAATGGGCTTAAAAACCGAACCCGGCTCATACTCATCAAAAATCGCCGGATTATTATAAACCTTTATATCCTCAACTTCTTTATAGTTATTAGGATCATAATCCGGCCAGGAGCAAATCGCCAAAATCGCCCCTGTCCGGGGATTAACCGCAATCACCGTACCGCCGTCAGCCCCATGCCGAAGGGCGATTTCGTTCAATTTTTGGCAAACCGCAAATTGGATGGAGCGATCCAAAGTCAAAATTAAATTATCGCCGTCAACCGGACTGATATATTCCCTATCATTTACTATAATTACATTTCTATCTGCTCCTCTTTCCGACTTTACCGAACCGAACTGCCCGGACAATTCTTCATCAAAAAAACCCTCCAAGCCGTATCGACCCCTTTGTTCATCTTGGGACAAGCTGACAAACCCAAGGGTATGGGAACCCAATTCACTCTCCGGATAAAAGCGGTAGGCAAACATGGTATGCGAAATTCCGAATATAGTTAATTTTTGGCCGTCGGATTTAAATAAAATCTCACCTTGTTTTAACTCCAAATCTTCTTTTGAAACTATATAATTCTCCCTACTGGCCAAAAGAGCGTAAAGCTCTTTCAAAGTTTCTTCATCCACTTTATTTTCAATCGGTTCGTAAGGATCATCCTTTTTTGTCAAAATTTTTAAATAATCATCAATAATTTTTTCTTTTCTTAACTTCACTTCCGCCTCGCGTTTTATCTCCAATTGCGCTAAATAGCTTTTGTCATACTGCCTGGCTTCATGCCTGGCGTTGACCTCGGCCTGTTTGGCGGCCATTTCCTCTTGGCTTAGTCCCAAACTGGCGACAAAATATAGCTCTTTTTTTAATTCTTCCTTGGCTTGGTCTGCCAACAATTCCTCCACCTCTTCCTTGACTTTGTCTTCATTAAAAACCAAATAAAGCTTTTCCGCTGTGGCCTGGCTGTCAGCAATATCCTTGGGGACGGCAAACACAGAAGCAAACTCCTTGTTGGTGGCATACGGATATAATTGCCCATTTTTGTCCTGCATATAAATTTTTCCCCTTTCCGGCTCCAGCTGGCTATAAACCTGATGTTGGCTTACCGCCAAAGCCGTATACAAATCATACTTGGCCACCTGTAAATCATAGAGCGCATATAAAATCAACCCCCCGAATAAAAAAACAATCGCAATAATGATGTTTATGCGATTATTATTTTGAATAATTTTTTTCTTTTTCCCGATTCTTCTTATCATGTTGGAAATTTGTAATTTGCAATTGGTAATTAAGCGAATAAGAGACTCCATTTAAAAATCCAAATTACCGGTTACTAATTACAAATTACTTATTAACTGCCACTCCCCCCTTAACCGCTACATATTCAACCTCGCCCACCGCCACCATTTCCAAATTTTCAAGACGCCGGCCTATATCGTTGTAGGACTCCAAAACCATAGTTCTATTTTTCATTTCATTATTTTTATCTGTCAAATCGCTGATTTCCTTTCTTAATTCCTGCAAGCAAAAACCCTTGACAGTTAAATCGTTTATGCAGACCAAATAATAGGCTCCCAAAATTATAATCAGGAAAAACAAAATTTTATTAAAATAGCCAAAATTTAAAAATTTCTTAAAACATTTTGGGCGGCATTTTTTAGTTTGATTTTGTTTTGCGTTTTTTATGTTTGTTTCTGTCATGGATATTAGTAAAAAGTTGAAAGTTAAAAGTTTATAAAGCGCTAAGAACAACTCTCAACTTTATAAGCTTTTAGCTTTAAACTACACTCTCTCCGCTACTCTCATCTTAGCGCTCCGAGCCCGGGGATTATTTTTTACTTCTTCCTCGCTCGGTCCCACAGGCTTTTTGGTTAAAATTTTTAATCTGGCCTCATGCCGGCACTGGCAAATTGGAATCTCCGGCGGACAAAAGCAGTCTCTGGCTTCTTGCCTGAAAAATCTTTTTACGATTCTGTCCTCCAGGCTATGATAGGAAACAACTGCAATCTTACCGCCCGGCTTTAGCAATTCCATGGCCGCCGGCAAAGCCTGAATTAAATTATCAAGTTCATTATTAGTAGCAATTCTCAAGGCTTGAAAAGTTCTGGTAGCCGGATGAATTTTGCCTCTTTGGAATTTTTTCGGGACAGCCTCTTCTATGATTTTTACCAGTTCGCCCGTAGTTTTTATCGGCGCTCTTCTTCTGGCGCCGGCAATCGCTTTGGCAATTCTCCTGGCAAATTTCTCCTCCCCGAATTCAAAAAAAATCTTAACCAATTTTTCTTCCCTAAACTTATTTATAATAAATTCCGTATTATTATTCGTGCTAATTCGCTTTTTTTCGTTAATTTCATTATAGCCGAAGGCCATGTCTATCGGAGCATCCACGAGAAAAGAGAATCCCCTAGACCGGTCCTGGAGTTGAGCTGATGATAAGCCCAAATCAAAAACAATCCCATCAAACCGGTTAACCCGTGTTTTTTCGTAGTTATCCTGAACAATTTGCGATAGATCCTTAAAGTTTTCATTAATTAAAATTACATTATGCAATTTGTCATTTAACATTCTGGATTCGGCATTTTTTATAGCTAGCTTGTCTAGGTCAATCGCTAAAACCCATCCCCTTTTCCCGGCTTTTTTTGCTAATTCAAATGTATATCCGCCTCCGCCCAAAGTGCAGTCAATATAAAACCGCCCTTCCTTTGGATTTAAAAATTCCATCACCTCCTTGAGCATTACTGGTATGTGTTCATACTTCATCTTTCTCTATTAAATTTGTTATGTGTTGCATGTTGTGCGTTGCCTGATTACAACACTACCGCTCTCTGCCTTTGACTGACTATTTCCCTCAACTGCTGAGTATCCACAAACGGCGCCCTTAAAATTTTAACCTTGATATTCTGGATTCTGGAAATCGGCAGATATTGGCATTTAACTTTTTTTGTCATACTTTTATTTTTATTTTAATTCTTAATTCGCACTTCGTCATTCGTCATTCGCAATTCATCTAGACCCCCAATTCTCCCAAGGCCTCGGCAATATCACTGCTTTTTTGCTCGGCCCCGATTTTGTATTTGTTCCAGATAGCTTCATCCCAAATCTCCAGGCGATCATAAAGTCCGGCCACAATTGCTTTTCTCTTCAAGGAAGAAAATTTTCTTAAATACTCCGGCAAAGTAATCCGACCCTGATTATCAAAGTCCACATCCATAGCCCCGGCCAGCATCAAGCGGGAAAAAGCCCGCGCCTTGGACTGGCTGATGGGCAACTTGGCTAATTTGCCAGCCAGCTCCTGCCAGGATTTTTTTGGATACAAAAAAAGGCAGTTATCTAACCCGCGGGTAACAACTGCTCCGTCTTTCAAAAGCTTGCGAAACTTAGCCGGCACTGCCAGTCTGCCTTTATTATCTAAATTGTGCTTATATTCTCCTATGAACATTTGTTTCTAATTATTCATTCTTAAGCCCCAGAAGAAGCCTGATTGGCAAAAGCGCCTAATCAAGCCCCTTCTTTGTCTTAAGTTTATTAAAAAGCATCCCCATGCTTTTTCCGGTCACAAGCACGTAAACCGGATTAGAGCCTGTCTGGAAAGTCTCTTTCGTCGCGAAAGCTTCAAATTCCGAGCGAAAATTATGAAAAACGAGGAGCTTATATGATAAATATAGGCGACAAGTTTTGAATAATTTGCAGCCGGAATTTGAAGCTTGTAGCAGAAAACGGACTTTCTAGACAGGCTCTGCTTTTGTTTTTTTATTAGCGTTAAGTGTCTTAGCTAACTTTTTTTATTTTATTTTTATTTGAAAAAATAAATTTATTCGTAGATTTGAGTGCGATCACCTTTTATCCCCACTTTTCACCAACATACTTTAATTATACACCACTAAGGCCCTCTTGTCAATTTAAATCCCCCACTCTTAATTTAAGCTTAAATTGCTTAATTTATAAACAAAAAATCCCCACTTATCAACAAGTAAAGATTTTCCAACTATATAAATACGATAATTTTATTAAATTTTATTCAAAAATTCATTAACATATCAACATTTAATCCACATTTTCGCTCCCATTAACCATTAATCATTGGATTATCAACTAGCTAATTCGTTCAATGCTTAATGGTTAATGGTTAACCTTTTTTAACGTAATATTCGGCTCTTTATCATAAACCGGCTCTATCACATCAAAATTATTGGCGTTTTTTGGCGTTTTTTGCCTATTCCGAGCGTAGTCGTGGGAGCGTTTTTTGGCGCTTCCCTTAACCATTATCCCCAAGGCATATCCCAAGGCATTAGCTGTCGCTACTCCGATTCGAAGGGCCGTGAAACCGCCTCTCCGGTTTGCTACCTGAATTCCCTTTATTTCATTTAATTTAATTTTTTTTGATTTTAATATTTTATCTATTTCCGGAAGCAGCTTCTCGGCTTGAGAATATTTAGCCTCAAATTTTTTTCCAGCCAAAACCTGCCGGCCGTCTTTGACCGCGATTTCTATTGTTTGCCCCTTGGTTGTATCTATAAAAAGTATTTTCATATCTATAACCTTATCAAATTATTAAAATAATTCAAGTAAAAAAAGAAAAGGCTTTCCGCCTCTTCTCTCTACTATCCCTATTATTTTCTAAACCGAAACTTTGCTTAATTCGGAAATTTTTTCAGGCAACTTTTTGTTTCCTAAAACATTTTTATAGACATTAATAATGTCGTCAACAATATCTTCCCAATTGTAATATTTTTTCACCCTGGCTTTGCCGACCCGCCCGATCTCCTTAACCAACTCGGGGTTCTCCAATAAATGCTCCATTTTTTTACCCAGATCGACTACGTCTTTATTCCTAAAGGTTAAACTAATTTCTTCAACAACCTCTTTATTCCCCGGAATATCGCTCACTAAAACCGCCCGACCATATGACATAGCTTCTAGCAGGGCAATAGACAAACCCTCAAATTCAGACGACTGAACAAAAAAATAAGCATTAGAATATAATTCAGACAAAGCATCGCCTATTTGATTGCCGGTAAAAATAATATTTTTATTTCCTTCTGATATTAATTTTAATTCCTCAACATAATCATCTGTAAAAGCGCCTCCGCCGGTAATAACTAGTTTTTTATCAGTCTTAAGATCCTTATACGCCTCTATTAAATAATGAAGCCCCTTATGTTTGACCAACCGAGAAACAGTCAGGATATAGCCACCCTCCTTGAGATTCCAATTTTTAATTTTATAGGGCTTTAAATTATTTCCAATACTTACTCCATTTGGTATATAATACATTTTTCTTTTATACTTATTTTCCCCATACTTTTTTAAATTTTTTGAAACCGCAATTGTTTTATCGGCCATCAAGCAACATATAAACTCACCAAATTTCAAATACGCCCGGGCAATCACGCCCCACTTTTTATGATAATAGCATTGAGTATGAAAAGTCGCTATCACCGGTACTCTTGGTTTAAATATTTTTACCAGCAAAATTAACGATGACGGACCAATTGAATGAAAGTGGACAATGTCAACTTCCCTTTTAAAAATCAAATCCAGACAAGCTAAAAAAGTACTGGTTATTGCGTCAAAATGCTTAGTGTGGATTGACGGCAAGCTGATTAATTTGACCCCCTTATATTCTTTTAAATTCTTGCAAACATAGCCAGGCCTAGTATAAACCATAACTTCATGGCCGGCCCGAACCAAGCGCGTTGCCAATTCTTCAACATGCCGCTCCACACCCCCTCCTTTAGCCGGTATTCCTTTTTGGCCGATAAAAACTATTTTCATAATACTAAATTAAAATATATTTATTCTATGTCAAAACTAACGCTATAATGCAAACCTGAATATTTACCAGTTACTTCTATATAAGTTCTGCCCGGCAAAACAGATGGCACTTTAATAATCTCTCTAAACCGACCATCTCTATCCGCTTTAGCAGAAAATTCTATGCCGGCAAAATTAATTATTAAATCTTCGCCATAACCGTATCCGCCACCCTTTAATAATATATCAAAACCTGAAAAGCCTCTATATTTATCAAGTTGCAGCCATAAATTTTCCTCTTCAACATTGCCTGACTCGCTATAAACATAATAGTCAACCATATTTAAATCTTCATCTAAAATCAGGATGCTATTTTTATTAAAAAGAATTATTTTTTCTCCATTCGGATAATCAACAACACTCATGCCCATAGCCCAACCGTTAATTTCGCCTAATCCAGCAGTATAGGCCCAGTCAATTGGCTTCATGGTGTTCTTATCCGCTTTTACTACCCCCAAACCGTCGGAAAAATATATATATCCATTCTTATCCAAGCCAGCAACATCATACCCCTGATCCGAAATATGCGTAAAGCGACCAACTTCATTTAGTTTATCATACCCGCCGATATAACTAATTTTTCTAGCCGCTTCGTCATCCACTAAATAAATATATCCCGAAATAATATCATTATAAATCCGATGATAACTTTTTTCGTTTAAAGAGAGTTTAGTTTCCGACAAAATTTCATCTGTGTAAATATCAATAACCTGCAAGCTATTATTGTTAATATAAAATATAAAACGACCATCATCGCTTAAACTTATATTATCCTGCAAATCACTTTTTAAATTATAGGATAATATTATCTGTAAATCAGTATTCCAGATTTTTATCCCTTTCTCGCCTATAGTTGCTACTTTATCGCCGGATTTAGACAAGCCGTACATCCAATCTTCCGCATTATCTTTTATCTTTTTTATCAAAGTAGGAAATTTTGGATCCGAAATATCATATTTATATAAATATTTGCCATTAACCAAGTAAGCGTAAAGATGAGAGTCTTCTTTTTTAAATATCAAATCAAAAAATTGCTTATATTTTTTTTCGTCTGAAGAAATCATGGCCTGGCGTCCAATCTTATCTCCCTCTAAGGTAAATAGCTCAAAATTATCCGAATTAACTGTGCCAAAAATAATTTTATTATTATAACTAATTACTTCGCCGGAAAAATATGGCTTATCCGTACTCATAATAGAAGTGGGAATTAAAAAGGCAAACGCCCCTAAAATCAACAAAATATTAATTATATTTTTATTCTTTATAGTTTTCATATGAATTTTTAAAATATCTAATAATAATCCCTAATGACTAATTAATCTACCATATTATTAAATAATAATCAAGGCAATACCGCTCCCCGGCCGGAAGCTAACTTGTCAAAACTCAAATTAGTATTAATATTAGCCAAAACTCCCCCTATTTCTTGATCGCAAAAACTATCCTTGACGCTATATTTAATATCAGCCAATAAATCCAAAACTTTCCCAACATCATCTTTTGTCGGAATTAATCCCACTTCAAAACCGACTTTATTGCTACTGCTAATCTTGTCTATTCTCCCCACTTCCCAGATAACTCTCCGACTTACTTGGGCAAACTGGATATTCCCTGTTTGCAAGCTTTTACTGTCTGTCCAAACCACATTTTCCGGCAACTGGGCGGTAACTATTAAATTTTCCAAATCATTGCCAAAATTTTCCACCTCCCAAAAAATCCAATAATTCGTGGGCATATCAACTACCGGCGGCAAAGGACCGACTCCCAATTGGTCGCCCTGGGGGCTGTAGTAATAACCAGCTGATTTTATTTTTAAATTAGATAATACCTTTACCCGGTTTGAATTTATAGGACGTTTAATATTCTGACCGTCAAAAAAATAATCAACTACAGCGCTTAAATATACCTCTTGGTTAATTTCTTTCGCATTCTTTTGAAAATTTGCCTGAATGTCAATCTGCCCGCCTTGACCCGGAGATAAATCATTGACTGATAAACTATCCTTACCAATCGTTGAATTCTCCGGACTGGAATTAACCACGGAAAAATTATTAATCTCATAATTCTTATTACCCGAATAAAAACTTAACTTTACATCGCCAACTTCCACCTCTTCGTTATTTTTATATACAATTTTAAACAGCGCTTTTTCTCCGTCTTTTATTATTTCTTGGTCTGTATTTACAGATACGTCAAATCTCGGCTTTTGAACCGTTATTCTTTTATCAACCCAGGATTGTTTTAACTTCTTATTATTAATTAACAAATAGCAAGATAAACCAAAATCATAGCTCCCCTCTTCTTTATTATTAATAGCTATAAAATCAATTTCTTCAGATGTGTTGGCTTTAATTTTATCTATCTTAATAATATTTTTAAGCTGCCAGATATCTTGGTTAAGGCTTAATTCAATATTATCCAAATCTTTTTCGTCCTGATTTTTCAATCCGATTTTGCCGGAAAATTCAACTCCCTGATAAACTTTTTCTGGAACAAAAAGTTCAATGTTTAAAACCGAACCTTCTATGTTATATATTAATGAATTTAGAGTGCTCCTAGACCGGCCATTTTGTTTATAACTAAGGATTAAGGATAAAGCCTGCTGGTTGCCAACCTCGCCCAAAACCAATCCGGTAATTTTTATTTTCCCGTTAGCGCCGCCGGGTAAATCTCCTAAAGCAAAGGTGTTGGAATTTTTGTTAAAAATATTTTCCGGAACCGAATTTTCCAAGGAAAAATTCTTGGGCAGATTTATCGCCAAAATGCTATTTTCCAATACTTTTTCACTTTTATTATTATATACAATCTCAAAGGTCTCAACTCGGCCGCTGATAATTTTCTGGCTTAAATAACTGGACTCCAGATAAATATCGCGGTTGGGAATATAGCCGCGCAGCCAATAAACCCCGAACGCCAAACCCAAAATAATCAATACAAAAATAATATCAGCCGCAAAGTGAAATTTACTATCTTTATAATGTTTCGCATGGCGCCTCTTTAAGGGGCTGGCCAAGACATTAAGTGTGCCGATTATAATATTGCCGCCCTTTTTAACATCAAGACCTTCTTTACTGACAATAACCGCATCATCTTTATCCTTTTTAATAATTTCGTATCCGCGCCCCTTATTATCCGCCTGGCCATGATCATCTTTATTAAATTCTTTATTTATTATTAAATTGTTTTTCATACGTTTATAATTATATTAAAATTTTATTAAATAAATATTAAAAACTAATAGTGCTTACCAATATCTCATCTATTTTATCATTATTAATATCATCTGACATCACCTTGATGCCTGTCATCATCTCTTCTTCATAAGCAAAGAACTGATTCAGCGCCCGCCCGTCTTTGGAAAAAATTTTAACCTGAGGGCCGCCGCCCGGACCGGCGCCGGTGATTATTTCCGTATCGCCCTGGCCGTCTATATTGCCGGTAGCGACTGACACGCCGCCGCGGAAATTTTTGTCATAGGCGAAAAAACCGCCAGTCAAAGGTCGGCCGTCTTTGGTAAAGACCCGAACATGCGGACCGCCGCCCGGACCGGCGCCGGTAATAATTTCCTTGATGCCGTCATTATTAAGATCCATAACCGCTACGTTAACGCCGCCGCGGAAATCCTGGCCATAAGCGAAAAAGCCGCCGATTAAAGGCCGACCGTCTTTGGTAAAGACCCTGACCTGCGGGCCGCCGCCCCGGCCGGCGCCGGTGATGATTTCTTTGGTGCCGTCATTATTAAGGTCAGAAACCGCCAAAGAAATTTCGCCTTTAAATCTATTCTCATAAGGCGAAAACTGGCTTATCTTAACTCCCTGGTCATAAATAGAAATTACTCCGGAGCCATTTACCAATGTCTCCATGTCGCCGTCATTATCAATATCACTATTTAATATCTGAACATTGCCGGCATAATCATCTTTGTAGGCAAAAAAACCATTTTTAACTTGCTCCCCGCCTTCGTTAAAAACCCTAACAAAACTGCCGTTATTAAAGCCATTGTTAATAATCTCGTTATTTATCTTTCTTAAAACTATCCCGTCTTTAGCGGCTAATTGTATATAATTAATTTTTGAACCGTCGTTAACTCGCCTGTCTTGCTGGCCGTTTATTTTTTCAAATTCTTCTTTGGAAAAAACATAAGTCTGGGGCTTGTCGGTTGAATTAACCAGAGCCAGGCCGTATTCAAAATCGCGCCGCCATAATCCCGGCTTGATTGACGGATTATTTTTATCTAGCAAATTATAAGCTTGGCCCCGGGCTTTCCCCAAACCTTGGTCATATTCGTCATACCACCAAACCTGGGAATGGCTTTGGTCGCCGTGATCAAAAGAAAAATACCCGTTGCCCAAAAGGGAGCTGGCCAGCCCGAAGCGCATCTCCCTGTAGCTATCCATTTTGCCTGAATTTTTCGTATTAGCATTTATAATATAAATTTGCGGTTCTATATTCTTCTTAGGCAATCTATCCAAATACTCTACCATGCTCGCCTCCCAGCTGCCATTGCCTTCCCAGGGCGTAGGAAAAGTCTCAAGCATGCGACCGTTGATATCCGGCTGATAAGCATCAAGGGAATTTCCATTTATTAAAATAATTTTATCTCCAATTTCATCTCTGGTTTGGCTGAATAATTCGGCCATCCCATCCCTCCACTTCTGATTAACATAATCACCGCTATCGGCCCGGCCGTCGTTATTAATGTCTATGCCCACGCCATTTTTATCATAATGAGTAATAGAAGCATCAACTATATCATACATTATGCCGTCCCACTTATCCAGATTAATTCTGTTTTTAACATAGCCGATATTATAATCGCGCCAATCGCCGTTAGTGACGTTAACAGCAAAAACATGCGGCCATATTTCCATTTTTTCACCCTGGCCGTTAAAAAGCCACCAATTATTTCCATCTGCGGCCTGGTATAAATAAACTTTGGTTTGATTGTGGGCCTGGGCCGGATAAATATATGCTAAAATAACTCCATCTTTATTTTTCTGCCTGAATTCGTCAAAAAAATTCTTATTGTAAAGATCGGCCGGCAGAATTAACAAATCCCACTTCATTAAATCCGGCTCCAGCCGGCCTGAAACCGGCAAATAATAATTGGCCAGCTTGGGATAGTCTGTCTGGGCAAACAAAAACAAAGGAAAAAATATTCCTGTTAAAATTATTACTAAACTAATTTTCATGATTTTCTTTTTTTGCATAAGGATAAATAAATTTTTGAAATTTCTCCGTAATGCTGGGCCGGAGAAAAATTTTGGCTTATCCAGGCGCTGGCTTGGCGGCCGTGCTTTTGTACCAGTTTAAAATCGCGCAAATACTTATTGATTTTTTCAAATAAATCCCGGCTTGAGCCCGGTTTAAATAATAGCCCGGTCTCGCCTTCCCTGACAACTTCTTTAATACCGCCGATATCCGAGGCAATCACCGGCTTGCCCAAGGCGCCGGCTTCCATATTAACAATGCCTGACACTTCCGGCCATTTTGAAGGCACGATTAAAGCCAGCGAATTTCTAATAATCTCTCTCAACTCTTCACCGGTTTTGCGGCCCAGAAACTCAACTCTTTTTTCCAACCCTAATTCACGGCATTTTGTTTTTAGGGCCTCTTCTGCTTCACCTGTCCCGATTATCTTTAATCTCGCCTCATCGCCCAAGCTCCGCATAGCTTCCAATAAAGTATCTGTGCCTTTTTCTTCTGTCAGTCTGCCTAGATAAAGTAAATATTTCCCCGACTCATATTTCGGCTTGAATTTATCTGTCCGGATAAAATACGGTAGCGTCTTTATTTTTTCCTTTGGCGCTCCGAATCCAACACAAATATCTTTTACAAATCGGCTGGGAGCGATAAATAAATCAATCTTTTCATAAATTTTTAAAATTTTATTATAAAAATGGGCCTCGCTCATGGCCAAAAAACTTTTTAAATAAGAATTCTTTAGACATTTTCCCAGGAAACAATTGTAATATTTGCCTCCCCGGCATTGATGGCAAATTTTTCCTTTGTTAAACAATTTATAATTCGGGCAGATTAATTTATAATCATGTAGGGTCTGTACCATCGGAATATTATATTTCTTTAAAGTATAAATTATGGCCGGACTTAGCTGGTGGGCAATATTATGCAAGTGGGCGACATCCGGTTTGAATTCTTTAATTAGTTTTTCCAAATTTCTTTTGGCTTGAAAATTGTAAAAAATATTAAAAACCGCTCTTATCTTTTTGGCTAAACCGATGTTATCGTCTCCATATTCAATATAATCAATAAAATACTTTTCCCACCGGCTTGGCCGGTTTTGGGGATGTTTCATTGAAAAAAAAGCGATATTGTGGCCATTTTTAGCCAAAATTTCAGCATTATCAAAGTAATACCTTTCTGCCCCGCCTTTGATATAATGAAATTTATTTATTTGTAATATTTTTAATTTACTTGGCATTTTAAATTTTTAAAAACTTATTTTCTAAAATCCACCTTCCGGCTCTAAACCAATGCTTTTTTATGGCCTGCCTGGCTGTGCAAATCATCCAGCTATTTCCACATTCGCCTGAAACTAAGTTTCCTCTTGAAAACTTAGTTTCTTTATTAGCTTTGCCCAAACTCCCAATCTTCTCGCCAGACACATCGCAGGGATAAATATCTCCACATGGATCTATAAATATATTTAATTTGCCTGAATAATCGGGCAATATCCTTTTACCGGTTAGCAAAAATTCTTTTAAGCCGTAAGTAAAATAGGCCCTGGCCCACCTTTTGTAATCCCAGCCGGACAGCTCTTTCCCGACAAGCCAATCCAATTGCTCGGCAATCTCTTCTTTTCTAGCTATCTTGTTTTCTTTGCCGAAATAATTTTTGCTTGAATGCACGGCCGCCAAAGAAAACTCTGTCCGCAATTCTTTTGATAAATCATATACTCCCGATAATTCCGTATAATTATAATCCCCGATTGTAAAAGCAATTTTTAAATTTTTAACGCCGATTCGCTTAAGCTCTTGGATAGTTTCTACGGCTTGGCCATAGGCCCCTTGGACCCCCCTAACATCATCATGCGCCCGGCCTAAGCCGTCAATTGAAATCGCTATCCCGATATTAGGATCAAATTTTAAAATGCTCTTAACTTGTCTGATAACCAAATCTGTGGCTAAGCCGTTGGAAGAAATGACAATACCGGCTCCGGGGCATCTTTTTTTAATCGCTTGGATTATTTCACCTAAATCCTCCCGCAAAAACGGCTCGCCACCGGTGATGTTTATATCTTTTAATCTGGCGGGCAAATTAAAAAAATCCCTAACCTTTATTTCATCGCCGTGGTTTTCTTTCTGCCAAATATTGCACATCCGACAGCGGGAATTACAGCGATAAGTTATTGCTATCACCGCCTCTTTTAAAATAAAATTTTTATTGTTGGTCTTATTTAATTTCATATTTTTTAATTTTAATTTTTTCTTTTATTCCTAAATTAACCGTTAAACCGGCTAACAACCAAAAATAAAATGACGGAATCCTGGACTCAAAATACGGCCCTAAAAGTGTCAACCAGCTAAAAGCCAAAACCACGGCGCCAAAGCCCAGCCCTACTCCTTTGATAAATTTATCTTGGCTATTATTATAAATTTTCAAACCATATCTAAATAAACCGTAAATCATGACCGCCAAAGCTATCAACCCCAAGGTGCCGGTTTCTCCCCAAAGAGAAAACCAGTTATTATCAATTTGGCCTTCCCTATCCTCTATGCCGAAAGGAAGGCCCAGTTCGTCATATTTGGAGGTATTATGCAGAGCAAACGCCACTCCCGAGCCATACTGGCCCAATCCCACCCCTAGCAAGGGATAATTCTTGACAACCACCGCCGGCGTTTTAACTATAAAATAAAGCCGGCCTTGGTATTTATAACTATTTTTTAAGTCTGATAAAGAAAACAGCATCAAAAATCTGCTAGCCAAGGTCATATCGGCCTGGTCATTTAACCGGCTGATATCTATATTATTTGTTGAAACATATGCGCCTAAATAAGCTGTCAATAAAATTAAACCAATTAAAAGAAAAAAAATAATTTTTTTATTCCTTTTAATTATCACTCCCATAAAAAATACTCCCAAAACTAAAGCCAGCCATGACATCCGGGAATAAGTCAGAGCTAAAGTTACCAAAGAAAACAGAAAAATAATAAATAATAAAAATCTGGAGCTAAAACGTTTTATTTCAAAAATTAAACCAACGGCCATAAGCATTGCCAGGCACAAAAATATCCCCAAAATATCATACCGGCCCATCGTAGAAAAAACTCTTTGCCCAGACTCCCAAAATTGATAGTAATCATACTCCGATGAGCTAAAGCCCTCAATATTAGCTTTCTTGTCCGGCATCAAAAAATTATCCGCTCCCGGCCCGATTATTGCCTGGCCCAGGCCGATAGCGGCTTGCGCGGCTAAAAGTATCATCAGTAAAACCGCCAATCTTTGACTGGTTTTTCTGGAAAGTTCGGAATAAATAATTATGTAATACAATAAAACATAGCGGAAAATCTGCCTTAAGCCCAAAATCCAAAAAACCGGATTTTCCAAATTGGCGACAGCGGAAACAATTGTAATCAGTATAAAAATAGCCAAGAGCAAATCAATCGGAGTTTTAATGTATTTAAAACCATGCTTTTTAAAATACTTTATTAATGTGATTATCAGCAACAAAAAAATCAGCGCTTCATTGCCGTATTTGAAATATAAAATCAGGTCTTCGTCAATAAACTTCAACAAAAATGGCTCCAGCGGGATATAAACCATTAAAAAATAAAGGCCGATTTCCATTCTTTGGCTGGATAAAGCCAGTAAGCCCAAAGCAAAAACAAAAGCCAAAACAAACTTGGCGGAAAAAAATGCTAAAACCGCCGCCGCAACAAAAATAATTGCGGCTAAAAAAATTATTGGATTTTTTTTAATTATATTAAACATATTTAATGAGATGGTTACAGAAATCCATTTCTACTGCAATTCCCAAATTTTGGCATAATTTTTTCTAAATTTTATCACCTATATATATGATATAAATTCAAAAATTTATAAAAAATTCTATCCAAAATTTAAAAATTTCGCTACGAAAGCGACTTTTGTAACTATCTCAATTTATAAAAATAGGCGGTATCGGCATGAATGCTGATACCGCCTAGTGTGGACTCGCTGATTAATTATCAACGGGCCCAGATACATTCCAGGGGGCGCCATCGGGTACGGTTTTTATGGTCCCCTCCTTGGTGATATAAAACTCTTCACCGAGCATTGACCAGTCAATCCTTCGTTTTCGGTTAACCTGCTCATTGTCATCGTGCTGGGCAACCAAATACGGATTATTCCTGGTTTGGGGAACAGGATAATATTCATCCCCATTCGCTTTGGCAGCCAGGAAATAGAGTCTCTCCCGAAAAGAGTCATATTTCCCCGGGTTGGGGTTTTTGTAACTAAATTTATAGTCCAATTTGCCGCTTTCCCCAGCGAATGTGGCCACGGGAGCCTCGCCTTCTTCTTCGCTTATAGGAACCGAATAGACCTGGATTATAAATCCGGCAAAATCCTTAATTCTAATTTTGCCATCGTAATCCGTAATGTAGCCAAAATTGACTACGGCTTCCACTGATTGCCCGCCATTAATAACACTAACGCTCTCAAAAGCCGAAACCACCTGGATCCCCATGCCGATAACCATAAAAATTGCCAAAACAAAAATTACTAATCTTTTTTTCATGCTGTCCTCCTTTTTACCCTATTTAAAGGGCTTTTTTTGTTTTGCTTCAAACAGTATCTGATATACACCCATTCTTTTGTTTAAAAAGAACGTATCTTTAGACAATTTGCGGACGTGATCCCGACAGCTCGGGAGCGCGTACGCAAACATTACCTAGAAATATCTTCCTTCTAAAAAATATAGAGATCGGGCAATGTTAGCTTACTAACATTGCCCGAATTAAATTTCTCTTTTTTATTTCGCAAATTCCGTCTTGTCCGCAACTTGCAGACTTTTGGCAGTCATGGCTATGCTTCCAACTTGGAGCTAAAAAGTATGGCAACTTGCCTATACTTCGCCTGTGACTGTGCGATATAAAAAATATTTTCAATGAACTATCTCAATGCCCTTTCCGCCGTGCTGGCCTCTCTTATTCGATAGGCCTTATAAGCGCGGTAGAGGGAATCCACTTTTACCCAACCCTCGGTAATAAGCAGACGGTAAGGCCCTTGATTGAGTTTCTCAACCCAATCCGTTAGCTGGGCCTGATAGGTCAATGGTTCAAACTGGAAAATTTCTTGTCCAAACCAGCGGGCTTTAAAAATTGGACCAATTTTACCCCACTGCTCTTCCGGGCCCCACTCATATCCGGTACCGACTGTTAGGCCGGATGAGATAAAAAATTTTTTCGTCAGGTGGGTGTCGCGGACAAAAAAGTTTGCGACCAATCCCGCGCTTTGCTTGTCCCACGGCTGGGAAGCCAAGGGAACGCCATTTACCGAATGCTCCTGCTTTGTGGTCAAGGGGAAGTCTCCGTATAATCGAACCTCTGTCTCCGGAAACCACTTTTTCTTTTTGGCCCTACGGCTGTAATTATTGTAAGTGCCATCCAGTGACCAGCCAAAGTCAGTCTGTTTGTTGCTATATCCGCCTCGCCCATTTCCCTCGGACCAAATTTTGAATAATCCAATGCTTAGATCATAAGTCTTGCCTCGGCCCTGATACTTGGCCGCCAAGCCAGCGCCCAGTCTTTTGTCTTTGTAAGTGTAATCATTGGGCTTGTCCACGCCTCCGGCTATTGAGCCAAAACCATAACCGCCAACTTTAAATTTTTTCTTTAGGAACTTTATTTTTATTGGGGTAGCTTTTATGAGTCCCCAAACTGACTGATGGCGGATGTCATCGTTTTCGGCATTTCTTACCCAGGTAGCGCCCAGCCAAGCTTCCATCTCAGCCAATAGAGATTTTTTTGGGGGATCTTTGAGGGGTGAGGGTGGAGATTTTTCCTTGAGCTCTTCGGGGGGTGAGGGTGGAGATTTTTCCTTGGTAAGGGGTGGGGGTTCGGCTTTAACTACAGGTGGCGGCTTAGGAAAATAACTTTCCGGTCCGATATAGAGCCCAAAATTTCCGCAAACTGTAATTAAATCGTAGAATTTGCCGTTAGAAAGCTGGGTCCGATAAACCGGCACAGCTGCTCCATTGGGCCAAGCCGGCGCCATCCAATATGAAGTTCTATAACCGGCAAAGGTCATAATTTCATACTGGACAACCGGATAACCGTTATCATACTGCGGAATAATAAAAGTACCCCGATAATCGCCATTCCGCAACTTCTCTTCAAGCTCCCTAACGAGCTCCCCATTCAGTCCCATGGCCTTCCCGAGCTTTTGAAAATCATAACGACCAATCTTCCTCATGTAAAAATTTCTATTTAAGGGAGCTTGACCGAGTTTATACCAAGCTCTGGCATAAACATTAACTTTCAGCTCTTGACCCGGATGAATTAAGCTTGGGTCAGAAATTCCATTCCGCTTGGCAACTTCTTTCCAATCATCGCCGTATTTCTTGGCAATCATGGAAAGAAATTCGCCTTTTTTGACCACATGGGTCGTTTCTGCGATTTGCCATTTCTTAGCGCTAGCTTCAGCCATAGTGGCTAAAGCAAACAGCGCTAGCACCATTGCCATTGCCACCATGACTGTTTTTTTCATTTTCCGATCTCCTGTTTTTTTGGGTTATGCGGTCTCCAACTTAGTAAGTTTAAAGCCGTGTTTTGCTATGAATGCCTCTACTTCCAGGTCAATTTTTATGGCCTGCTTCAATGTTTTTCTCGCACCCTCCTCGCTATCTTTCAGATGTATTATTGTTTTCTTGCCTTCTCTGGCAAACGGTACTTGATATTGACCATCTTTAAGGGGGCACGAATATTCATACAAATCATCCGAGAGATGTACGGTGAATCTCCCGATTTCCTCTACCTTGGGCTCAATCTTAATGATTTTTGCCCTCACGGCCAGCGAAGTCAAAAAAAAGTAAACAAGAAAAGCGGCTACGACCATCAAGGCCACAATGAGTATGAGATTTGTATTAATGTCTCCTAGAAGCTCATTTTGCCCGCTTTCCTCCAGCTTAGCCGGTTGCGCTTGAACAACAGCTACCGGGGCTTTTTCAGCCGGCAAAAAGTAATACTCAATTTTGACGGCCTTGGTATTGTCCTGATCGCCGGTAGCCACTTTGGAAATTTTGGCTTCCGGAAACAGGAACAACAGCTTGTTATAAACCTGGTCGGCCCGATTAGTGGAAATTCTTGCATTTACATAATCCTTTCCACTTTGATCGGCTGATCCGGTTATTAACATAACCAAACCTTGGCCAGGGTTCTGTTGTTGCTGATTTTTTATGTTAGCAACCGCCTGGTCAAAACTGGCCGTAACTTTCTCGCCGATAATCAGAGATTGATTATTTTCATAACCAACCACGGTTTCTCTGTATACAGCCGGCTCCTCTGCCCTGGCTTGTGGCAGAAAAACGATTAGGCAAAAAATCGCTGTTAGTATCATCTTTTTCATCTTCCACTTCCTTTCTCCCAACTTGGGATTTTTTTAGCCAACTTGGCTATTTTTGGATTAATGGCAATATCTTTCTAATCTGCTCCTCCTTTACTCCATTTTTTAATAATGTTTCAAGAAGGAGTTTAATTTTCTGCCGATGCGCGATTTCTTGGTTTTTGAGCTTTTCCGTATAAATACGGCAAAGCCGTTCAGCCAGCCAAGACAAGTCGCCGCGCTTAACATCAGCGCTTAGATAGTAACCCTTGTTACCATCTCTGCCAACGGCAATTAAGCCGTTTAAAGTCCCTCCACCCAGCATCCAGGCCAGGCTCTCCGGCGAATATGGAATCCCGAGGTTAAAATTACCCCAGAATTTTTCACCGGCTGTAATCTCCGGATTCTCAACTGCCGGACCTCGGAAATTTTCCATGTCAAGCAGAGTAGCCCTGATTTCGCCATCCGGCATCTTTGGAAAAGATTTCATGGATCTGTCAAGCAGGTCCTTATACTCTTCCAGGGTCATAGCCCGGACACAGGTAAATCCGGCTGGAGGAGATTTAAAATTTTCCTCCAGATACTGTTTCCAAAACTCGTCCAAGGCGACAAAAGTCATCCCGTGTTTTTGAAACAGCTCTTCGTCATCCAAGTACTTATCCGGCCGATAGTCTTCTATCTTTTTGCCGGACAAAGAAAAGCACTTTTGACCCAAACGGCTAAAGTACAAAGACTTTGCCTCTTGGAGCTCACCCAGAGAAGCATAGATAATTCCGGGAAACAAAAAATTCCCGAATTCATCTTGGTTGCTGGCAAAATTGCCGAATATAAAACCTTTGACAATCTCGCCTGACGGCTTTCTGGTTTCCAGCGGCCACATGCCGCCGACGCCAGAGTCCTCAACCAATAACCCTGGATTAAACTTCACCAGAACCATTGTCAGGGATTTTATTCCCTGTTTTTCAAGGGTTACTGCGTCTGGTATGGAAATCGCCTGAACCGGATCTTTAAACGCCATTTCCGGCAGCGTGTGAGCGCATCCTGTCAATAAAAAAAATAAAATCACAAAAAATATTCTTGCCATATAACACCTTCCTTTCTCCCAACTTGGAATTTTTTTAGCCAACTTGGCCATTTATTATTGTAAAGGACAATGCCCAATTTATTAACTAAGTAAATTAGGCACCAAAATTAAGCGCTATAAAATAAACACCTATTTTTGTTGCCCAAAAATATTATCTATATCTCCCTTTTTTTCAATATCTTCATAGCCTAAACTGCCATCTAAAAAATCCTTTACCTGGCTGGTTTCTTTATGGCCATTATCCGAGTTGTTAGATTCACGGTTATTAACCGGCTCTTTTCCTGCTTCGCTGGACATTAAATATTTTTCTTCCTGCCTAACCTCTTTTTTAGACTTCTTTGTCCGGCTTCTTTTCGGCCATAACCTGATATTATATTTTTCCTCAGGAAAAAAATAAATATAGGACAGGGAAGCGATCAAGCCGAAAATAAAGGCCAAAACTAAATTCATAACTACATTCGGCTTAACCGGCCAATTTGAAATTATCGGCTGGTCAATAACCTTGACCGAAACATTGTCCCCGCTGCCATGATAAAATTGATGCTTTGCTTTCAGAATAAAATTAATGGCCTGGGAAATTTGTTCAAGCTGGCTTTTGTCAGTATGAAAAATTTTAATATCTATAATCCCGGTATCGCTTAAAACTTTTGCCTCTATCGCCTTGCCCCATCTCTTCATTTCTTTTTCTAAATTACTGCTATTCTTGGAAAAATAACTTCTGTCAATATTAAAACCAGAGGCAAGCACATCGTTATAAAACGAATTGGAATAAATAACTTTTGCCAAAATACCGCTCAAATGCTCATTTGACTTGGAAATAGCATAAAGGTCGGCGCTGGCAGGAAAATTTTGCACTACTAATAATCTTGACTTTGAACCGTATTTAAAAGGCTGTATGACTGTAAAAAAAACAGTAAATACAAGGAACAATAAAACAATAAAAATAATTGTCCCTATCTTTCTTTTTATTAAATTTAAAAATTCGTTAATTTCCATATTTCTTCAAATATTAGCCATTAAAATTAAGGTTGCTTAAGTATCTAACTAATATGATAGGGTTAACAAAGAAACTTACCAAATTATTTAACTTTTGTCAAGAAAAAAAATAATAATGTAAAGGTTTTATAGAAATGTCCTATTTGGCGTTTTTTAGAAATGTCCTACTTGGACACTTTTGTTAGTTTTTTAAGGTATTCTAAATTGGCTGTTTGGCGCCAGGGGTGATCGATCGGTGGTATGTGGGCCATAGACCTTGGAATAACCCACCGGTGGTTATTTTTACCGCTATTAATCTTTTTTGGTTTTTCCGGTAATAGCTTGTAATTAAGATATTTGCCCCGAAGGCGCATTCGGATCGTCTGGTCCATCCGTTCTTCAATGGTAATCCTATCTCGCTTGCAAATTGTTACTGGCTGGGTCTTTTCTAGCTGATAAAATTTCTTCTTGTGGCTGATAGTGAAATCGTTCATAACGACTTTCTCGTACTGTCTTGAGAAGATTGAATCCAATTTCCCTTTTTCCCGCTCATTCAATTTTTTATGCAAATTAGCCTTACTCCTCGCTTCGACCATGAACATGGCGTTGAATTTAGGGAGAAACACTTTTTCTAAAAATTCATTTGCCTCTTTGATGGTGGAAATATTATTTAATCTCAATTCTTTGATTAATCTGTCCTGTAATGTTTTGAATAACCTTTCTACTCGACCTTTGGCCTGCGGACTGTGAGCGTGGATAATACCAGTATTCAATTCTTTCATGGCTCGTTCGAACTGAGTCAGGGTATCCGGATTCTCTTTAGCCAGTTTGTGATTCATCGAATATGTGCTGAATTTATCGACATAAATTGAGTTTGGCTTGCCGAACCGTTCGATATAGTCCCGCCAGAAGCTGAACGTGGGCTCTACACCTTCATGTTCGTCGAATTGAGCCCAAGCCTCACTGTCAGCATCATCGATTGAGGCCAGGAGGCAAACTTCTCCGCCTCGATCTTCGAACCAATGTTCATACGAACCATCGTATTGGATCATCTCGCCCTTGCTTGCTTTCCGTTGTCTCCACTCCCGATGTGTTTCTTTTTTCTTGGTCTTGGGTTTCCAAATTTCTTCATTAATCATAATGGAACGAACCGCACCGCGACTACGCTCAATCTTATCTAATTCGGCTAATTTCTCTGTGGCCAAAGTCGGGCCGAAATCCAGATACTTACGCCTTATCAATTCGGCTATTTTCTTCTTCTCTTTAGCAGACAAACCTCTGTTGCCAGACTTGCCACGGTTACCATGAATCAATCCCTTGATTCCTTCTTTATTAACCTTTGCTTTTAATCGCCTAATGTGGCGGGTAGTCAAATTCAGTAGTTCAGATGCTTCGGATCCATTTAACTCCTTGTTTATTACTTTTTTGATAATATCGTACTTTTTTACCTCTGGTAAAGACATAGTTATGTTCGTATCCATGTAATTTTGATGTTTAATTGGTTAATTAACCAAACACCTTATCACATTAGGTAGGACATTTCTATATGACGCTAGTAGGACATTATCATAAAATTTTTACAGAAAAAAAATAATAACCATAAATATGCTTAATATTAAATTTAAAAAAACAGGGTTTTTAATACCCTGCCAATCTAAACTAAAAAACCTAACAGCTAAAATCATCACACTCCCAGCTTGTCAATTACCACCACTTTCCGGCCTTCCAAAACGCCGTACAAAAATGTATCAGTAATATCACGCCGATATTTAAATTCCTGCGTTTCCATTAAGGTATATTTTAGTTCCCGATCCAGCTCCTTTTCTAAATCCTTTATTAATTTATCCAACTTATTTTTATTGACCCGGCCAACTACCAAGATATCAACCGAAGAAGAAGGGTTGCCCACAAAAAATCCGCTTAAGACAAATAATTTAGGCTGGCCGATTTTTTTGAGTTTATTGATAAAATCTTTTTCATGCAAAGCCTGAGCCTTGATAATCAGAGCCTTGGTTTCTTCAAATAAAATAAAATTCTGATTAGCCTGATAATATTTCTTGACTTGAGTGGTCGAGGCCGACTCTTTGGCCGCCTCCTTCTTTTTGATTCTCACCACTATCCCCTGCTTTAATTCTTCTAAGGCTTTGGAGTCAGGATCTTCTTCTCCTCCACCCTCTTCTTCGGCGCTTATATTAGAAACCAGCAAACCGAATTCTTCCAGGTTTTCCAGCTCCCGCCGAACAGAATTAACCTGCAGTTTTAAATCACGGGCCAACTGCCGGATATAGTATTTTTTATCCGGATGAAGTAAAAATAGTTTCAAAATTTTGACCCGGGCCCGAGACCCGAAAAGTTTACCAAGCATAATATATTTAGAAAACAGAAAGCAGGCGATAGATGGCAGAACTCAAATATCCTGTCGTCTGCCGTCTGCTTTCTGCGTCTTGTCTATACCTATGGTTTCATAGTATAATATAAACACTAAACCGTCAACTAAAAAATCCGCCCTTTCTTCCCCTTTAACCCTCTTAAGCTTTTTGAGCCATATAAAAATATGTATTATCGCCTCGCTCCAATCATATTAAATTCCAGCCGAAAATCTGGCCTAGCCAGCGAGGTTTTTATTTCCCAGCCGGACGCGGACAAAGAAGAGCTGGCTGGAAAATTATTTATTATTTTGGAAATTGAAGCCAAGACGGCCCAGGCCATAAAAATTATTGATTTTTTGATTAATAACATAAATCACAACTATTATCATAATGAAAAAATAATTCTGCGCGAAAGAATCAGCACCTTGAAAGTGGAGCATATCTTTGAAACCAGTTTGGCAAAAACCAACAAGAATTTGGCGGAATTTCTGGACAGGGAAAAAATTAAAATAAATATAAATAAATTCAATATTACGGTCGGCCTGATTTATAAAAACGAACTGCACTTTTCCGGCCTGGGCAAAAATAAGGGATTTTTAATTTACTTAGAAAAAGATCGGGGAGGGAAAAAATTAAAGCTTGAAAAAAATGAACACGAGAAAGCTAAATACAAAATCATGGATATTGATTCGTCTTCTCCCACTAAAGCTAAATTTATTCCGGATCAAAAAAATAAAAAAGAAATTAATTTTTTCTCCGATGTCATCAGCGGCCATATCCCCAGCCAGGGCTATTTTCTCTTCACTAACGAAGCCCTGCCCGAATACCTATCGCAAAGGCAGCTTATAGAAATAATAACCAAACTGCCTCCGGCCGGCGCCGCCGAACAAATCAAAAACACCCTATCTAAAATAAACGCCTACATTTCTTTTTCCGGCCTGATTATAAAAAATACCATAGGTGAGGAAGAAAAATTTCTGCTGGAAAAAATGATCAGGCCGGCCCCGGATGCCGCCCGCCTCTCCATTGAAGAATTAAGCTCCACCGAAGCCGAAACTGAAAAATTATTAACCCCATCAGGAATTGTCGGAGGTAAAAAATGGCTCAATGGCCTAACCAATTTGATTAAAAAAATCCCGAGAATCGCGCCTGGTACCGTTAAAGAGCCGTTAAAAACCAAAATATTTTTAAAGGATAAAATATTTTTGAAAAGAAAAGAGGCCTGGATCCAAAAAATCGCCTCCTTCTTCAAAGGCACAATCTTTCTTTTGGCCGGCCTGTTTATTTATCTCTTTAAAATCCTGACTAGCCGGGAAGCTCTATTTGACTTCCTAAATAAAATCAAATCATTCCACCGAAAAATAATTGAAAAAGTCAATAACGCCTTGGCCTGGATTAAAAATTTGAATTTTAAAAATAAAATTTTATTTACCGTGGCCGCCCTTTGCCTGATATTGTTCTTGTCAAATTTAACTTTCAAAAATATTGAAAATAAAAAACAAGTGGCAGAACAAAATCTGAATGGTTTAATCGCCTCTATAGAACAAAAACAAAATCAAGTTGAAGCCAACTTGCTTTATAACAACGAAATCGGCGCCAAGGAAATCCTGAATGAAATTAAAGAACTGCTGGCCCAACTGCCGGCAGAAGACGAAAAAAATCAAGAAGCTTATCAAGAACTGCTGGCTAAAAATGAAAGCCAAATGGAAAAAATCCGCCATGTGGTTAAAATTAACAACGCTCTTAAGCTGGCTGATTTTGTCAACCTAAACAGCTCGGCCCAGGCCCAAAATATCGCCCTCCTGGATAACAAAATTTATGCCGGCGACGACGGCCAAAAAACTATTTACATAATAAATTTGTCGGACAATCTGGCCACCGCCATTACCGATCTAAATTCGCCTATCCAGGCCTTAAAGTTCCCGGCCGCTGACAAAAATGGAAATATTTATTATCTTAATAACTCCTCCATCATCCAGCTTAATACCGGAAACCAAGAACTAACCAGTTTAAACCTAATACTGCCGGAAGGCCCGAAAAATATTGTCGGCTTATCCAGCTACAATAATCGGCTATATGCCATAGACAACCAAAACAGCCAAATTTATCGGCTGGACAGGGTTGGCGCCGGTTTTACAGCCAATCCCTGGCTTACTCAAAAAACTGACTTGATCCAGGCCCTTGACCTGTCAATTGACGGCCATATCTATGTTTTGACCTCCAGTGGACAAATTTTAAAATATCTAAAAGGCCAGTCCCAGGAATTTGAGCTTGACCCGATTGAACCGGAATTTGCCAGCCCAACCAAAATCCATATTTCCCAAGATCTGGAGTTTATCTATATCCTGGAGCCGGCCGGAAAGCGCCTGGCTATTTTTAATAAGACTGGTAAATTCATTATACAGTACCAGTCGGATAATTTCTCGGACTTAAAAGATTTTACCGTGGACGAAGCCGGCAAAAAAATCTATCTCCTAAACGGCAACTCGGTTTACGAAGTTGAGGGAAAACATTTTGGAGAGTAGAATACAAATCTATATTCGCATGTCCCGCATTCGTAGCGCGGGTTGCCGTAAGGCAATAACGCAAATTTAAAAGGGATACCGTGAACTAACCGATATCCCTTTTTTGTTTTGAATTTTTCCCTCGTTATTTTAGGCCGAGGGATTAACCTTTTCGTAATAGGAGGCAAGAATTTCATTCGCCTCTTTTTCCGCTCGCTCCAGGTCGCCCTCCACAAAACGGCTATAAGCCACTTGAGTAGAAACTGTATAGTGGCCCTCATTATTATGGTCGGGATCAACGCTTATATAGCCATCTTGACTTGCGTTGTCCCAAAAGACACAGACGCGACCTTTAACAGAGGCGATGTCCCGAACATGAGGATGATGCCAAGGCCGCACCTTTTTTAGAGCCATAAGTTCATCGTGGCCCCAAATTTCCTCTACCTTTTGGCCCGAGCGACGGCCGCGCAAAACCATTTCCCGACTGGTACTATCCACGGGATAATACCGAACGGTAATCTGAGTAACCACCCACTCCTCCATTTTTGGAGTTCGCCAGGACTCCTGGAACTTCGAGAGGTCGACCATGTTCACTTTTACCACAGTCCCGCCTTCAAAACGGAATGTGGTCCCTTGAAGAGAAAGCAGGACTGGCCGGACCTCTTCGTGGCGTTCCCGCCAAATTCCGAAGTCGTGGTAGCCCCTCCACGCATTGTTCTCAATCTCTTCAGCCACGGCCATGGCGACTTGCATCGCCATACGAACTTTAAAACTAAAATCCACTTTCATTTAAACCTCCTTAAGGTTTTTTCCCGAAAAAATCGGGCGAGACTAATAAGTCTCCTTGTTTGAAGTTATGCTACAAAGTAGCAATAAGACAACTAAACTAACTGCCTTATTGCTACTTTGTAACCACAAAAATTGTCAACCGATCAATATATTATAATAACATATTTCTAAAATATTGTCAACTAAAATCGGTATTTACCTCTAAAATTAGCTAAAAATAACCCCGCCCTTCGTGAGGGGCGGGGTTATTTTTCTTATTTTTCTTATTTTTATTCTTACTTCAAAGTCACCTTGCCTCCGGCCTCTTCCAATTGTTTTTTCATTGATTCGGCTTCTTCCTTTTTCACGCCTTCTTTAATCATCTTAGGCGCGCCGTCCACCAAATCTTTAGCGTCTTTCAAGCCCATATCGGAGATAACCCGGATGGCTTTAATGACAGCGATCTTGTTGCCGCCGGCTTCAGTCAATTCAACATCAAAGCTGGTTTTTTCTTCAACTGCCGGAGCGCCGTTAGCGCCGTTAGCGCCAGCCATCATCATAGCCGGAGCGGCTGCCGATACTCCGAATTTATCTTCCAGGATTTTGACCAATTCGGCCAAATCCAAAACCGACATCTTTTCAATCTCTTCCACCAGAGATTTAAATTTAGCCGGAACTTCTACGGATTTTTTTTCTTCCTTTTCCGCCGCAGTTTCCACGGAAGCAGGCTTGACCTCCTCCTTTGGAGCGTCTGTTTTTTTATCTTCTGACATAAGTATAGAATTTTATAATTTTTAATTTTTAATTTTTAAATAAATTCTAATTTCTAATGTTTAAAAATTAACCATTAAAAATTATTTATTAAAATTAAAAATTACAAAATTTAAAAATTAGTTAGTATATTAATTTTTCTTCTCCTCAATCGCCTTTAAAACATAAACCAGCTTCCGGATATTTCCGGCCAAAACATTGACAAACCCTGATACCGGCGCGTTGATTGAACCGACAATTTTGGCGTATAATTCCTGCTTACTCGGCAACTCGGACAGCTCTTTCACTTTTTCGGCGCTAATAAATTTATTTTCCAAAATCCCGCCGGCAAAATCGATTTTTTCTTCCTGGCCATTCTCAACCGGATGCTCTTTTTTAAAATCTTTAATGATTCTAGCCGGAGCCACTTCGTCGTCATACCCGAAAATAGCCGCCACCCGGCCTTCAAGCTCTCTCGGTTCCAGGCCGTCTATTTTCAAATCTTTGAAAGCTAAATCCATTAGAGTTTTCTTGGCCACAAAATATTCGCTGTTTTCCTGTTTTAATTTTTTCCTTAGCTCTTCGTTTTCCCTTACTCCCAGTCCTCTGAATCTGGCAAAAACAACCGCTTTCGCCCGGCTGATTTTCTCGGATAAATTATTTAATATCTCTTTTTTTTGCTGTTTAGTTTTAGGCATAACGGTAATTTGAAATTAATAATTTGGCGAGTTACAAAGAACCCAAATTACAAATTTATAAATAAAAAAGTGGCTTAAATTTTTAGCCACAGACATAAAAAAAGCCAAAAATAGCTCTTTTTTAACCTCGGCAGGAAATTAAGTCCCCAAACTTCGGAACGCCTGCTGTCTATGGCTTTTTAGTTATATTCAAATATTATCACAATTAAAAAATATGTCAAGCCTTGCTAATTTTTTATATTTATGTTAACATAATTCTATCGCAAATCATGCGTTTTTTATGTTATTTTACCTAAAGGCAAAAGCCGCAACTACGAATGCGGCACATACGAATTTGAATTACTAAATAATCCACATTTTACTTATAAAATTTGCTTATTAGCAATTCGCGGCATTCGCATTCCATCCGCGGATTAGCATCACACTTCAATGAAAGACAAAATCCACCCAAAATATTACGAAAAAACCAAGGTTACCTGCGCCTGCGGCAATAGCTTTGAGACCGGTTCAACCGTGGAAGAATTAAAAGTTGAGCTGTGTTCAATGTGCCATCCTTTTTATACCGGCAAACAAAAGCTGGTTGATACTGCCCGCCGAGTGGAGAAATTCCAAGCTAAAAAAGATGCTCAAAAAGAAGCGGCCAAAACCCGCAAGGGCAAAAAAGTTAAACGAGCTGCCCAGGCCAAAAAACGAGCCGAGAAAGAAGTAAAGGGGGAACAAAAAAAAGTAATCGGCAAAAAGAAAGCCGGAAAAAAAGCCGCTAAAAAAACTCTCAACAAAACCGATAAAAAATAACTTTTGTTAAAACAGTTATTCTTTTTTGTATGGTATAATATAAATACCGCCCGAAAAAGAATAACTGTTTTTTATTAACCAATTATTTATGTTAAAAAAATATCAAGAGATAAAACAGCAATTCGCTGATCTGGAAAAACAGCTTCAAGATTTGAAAATCATAAGCGACCCCAAGAAGCTGGCTGAAATCTCCAGGCAACATGCCGAACTCAAAGAAGCAATTGAGATGATTTTGGAATTGGAAAAAATTGAAAAAAATATTGCCGAAAACAAAAATTTAATGGAAGAAAGCCGAGACAAGGAACTAAAAACTATCGCCGAAGAGGAAGTGGGTATTCTGGAGGAAAAAGCCGCTGGCTTAAAAAATAAAATCAAAGAAGAGCTAAATCCGGCCAATCCCAATGACCAAAAAAACGCCATTGTGGAAATCCGAGCCGGCACCGGCGGAGACGAATCAACCCTGTTTACGGCCGACCTTTTCCGGCTCTATTCCCGCTTTGCCGAAAAACAAGGCTGGAAATTAAATATTCTAAACTCCCACCGGATTGGATTGGGCGGCTTTAAAGAAATAATTTTTGAGGTGACGGGCAAAAACGTTTATGGCTACCTGAAATATGAAGGCGGCACCCACCGGGTCCAGCGCATCCCGGAAACCGAAAAACAAGGCCGAGTGCACACTTCGGCCGTGACTGTAGCCGTATTACCCGAAGCTGAAGAGATTGATTTGGATATAAAAAACGAGGATCTAAAAATAGACGCCTTTGCTTCTTCCGGTCCGGGCGGACAATCGGTTAATACCACTAATTCCGCTATCCGCATAACCCATATCCCCACTAATACCATAGTCCAATGCCAGGACCAAAAAGACCAGCACCAAAATAAAGAAAAGGCTATGCAAGTTCTTCGCTCTCGCCTTCTGGCTAAAGCCGAGGAAGAAAAGCGGGCTAAAGAATCAAGCGCGCGCAAACAGCAAATCGGCACCGGCGATAGGTCGGGCAAAATCCGCACCTATAACTTCCCCCAGGACCGTGTCACCGACCATCGGATAAAAAAATCCTGGAGCCAAATTGATAAAATTTTAAACGGTGAAATAGAAGATATAATTTTGGAATTAAAAAAGGCCGAGCAATAAAGTAAATTGGCCTTTTAAAATTATTTTTACTTTGGGAAAAAAATGAACATTGAACAATCTGCCGCTTGGGCGGTTACCAAACTAAAACCCAAAACAAAAAATCCGCACATAGAGGCGGAAATTTTATTATCTCATGTTTTAAAAAAACCAAGAGAGTGTTTATTGGCGCATGAAGAAAAAAAATTAACCAAAACCCAAATATCAAATATCCAATATCTAATATCCAAGAGATTAGAAGGAATCCCAATTGCCTACATAGTGGGATATAAATATTTTTACGGCCTTAAATTTAAAGTCAATAAACGCGTCCTTATCCCTCGCCCGGAAACAGAATTGATGGTAGAAGAAACACTTAAACATGTAACGCATAACACAAAATATATAACAATAATCGATATCGGAACCGGTAGCGGCTGTATAATAATTTCCATAATAAAACAATTATTAAAATCCAAATTACAAATTACAAATTACAAATTTCTGGCCACTGACATATCTAAACCCGCTCTTCAAATTGCTCGCAAAAACGCCAAGTTCCATAAAGTAAACAAAAAAATAAAATTCCTCCAGGGCAATCTGCTGGAACCAATTTTAAAAAATAAAAAATTAGACATTAGAAATTATAATTTAGTAATTTTAACAAACCTTCCCTACCTTACCCCGACCCAAATCAAAAAATCACCCTCAATCAAACATGAACCAAAACTGGCTTTAACCGCCGGCCCGGACGGCCTTAAATATTATAAAAAATTATTTCGACAGATACCCCAAATTACCAATTACAAATTACCAATTACAATTCTGTGCGAAATAGATCCTTCCCAGACCCGAGAGATAAAACAATTAATAAAAAAAGAATTGCCACCAAGCCGAATCCAAATAAAAAAAGACCTGCGCGGCCTTAATCGCTTGGTAATTATAAAATTTTAAAATATAATCTTTAACTCGCTTGCTTTAATATAGACCGGCCGGACCCCTGATGTTGATGCCAGCTGAACTATAATCTGAATTCCGCTCCAAGTAATAACTTAAATAAAAATCTGTCCCGTCATCAGAAGAATAAAAATAACAAAAATCGCTGGAAGGCTCTTCCACCCAGCCACCAGCACTAACATCAGATGGCGCGTCTGCCGGCCACAAAGGATCGGTGGGAACGCTCCTTATGGTTTCATTGCTTATTAAATCCGCGCCCACGCCGCTATCGCTTAAACACTCTGTGGCCGGATTTGGATAAAGGCCGCTGTTATCATTGGCATACATCGCCAGGGCCCTGGTTATGGTGGCAATATGCCCCACTCTCATAGCGTCTCTGGCCTGGATTCTGGCCACGCTATAGCTATAAGTGGCCGTGGACGCCAATATGCCGATGATAGCCATAACCACCAAAAGTTCTATAAGCGAAAAACCGCCTGTAGATAAAATCTTATTTTTTTTCCTCCTCATAAAAATATAAAAAATGGTTTAATGGTCAAAAATGGTTGCTATAATAGCTAAATTTGTTTTAATATTAAAGCAAATATTAACTTTATTATTAAAACGGTTTAACTATTATGACAAAATTTAAAAAAACATTGTCTAAAATGTG
>Ga0210057_1001782_pt1 | contig 32048 bp, 39 predicted proteins | sample CryGeyCG2114_010_2_FD_183968 | JGI IMG/M metagenome (GOLD analysis project Ga0210057, IMG submission 183968) | Groundwater microbial communities from aquifer - Crystal Geyser CG10_big_fil_rev_8/21/14_0.10 (SPAdes) (version 2) | ecosystem: Environmental > Aquatic > Deep subsurface > Groundwater ... | reverse complement strand
GCAAAACCGGCGGTGATTTTGGTGCCGGATTTCTCCCCGCCTTCAATCACTAAAGTCCCCAAAGTCAAACCGGCTAAAATCCGGTCGCGCCGGGGAAAATTTTGCTTATTTAACTGATAATCTAATGGAAATTCACTCACCAAAGCGCCGCCGTGACTGATAATCTCCTCGGCCAACCCGGCGTGCTCGGGCGGGTAAATCCGCTCCAAACCATGACCCAAAACCGCTACGGTTTTACCGCCAACCCCCAAACAGACCCGGTGGGCCCAGCCATCGACTCCTCTGGCCAAACCAGAGAAAATTGTTAATTTTTTAGCTAACTCACGAACCAACTTACCGGTTACCTGACGACCGTACTCGGTCATCTTCCGCGTGCCGACCACTGTTATTCCCGGCCGGTTTAAGACCTCTATTGAGCCTTTTATAAATAAAATAAATGGCGCAAAATCAATCTCTTTTAATAATTTAGGGTATCTTTTATCTTCAATTGTTATCGCTCTAATTTGATATCTTTCCTGTCTCTCCATCTCCTTGTCTAAATCCTTATTATTTTGCCATTGACGATTCAAATCCGGCCCGGCCTCCCAGATTTTTTGAACCGAGCCAAAATGCTTTAATAAAAATTCCAGCCGATTCCGGCCAAATCCTTCCCACCCGCTCAACCCCACCCAATACTTTAAATCTTCCATAGTATATAAATTAATTCTCGATCGATAATTGATTTATATAGTTGTATACGACATCTCCCTGCCAATTTTTAGGTAAAAGTTGCCGCGGTAACTGGGGGTCATCTTTTAAAATTTTCAAGTAACGCATCTTTATAATAAACTTCTCCTCTTTTGTCAGAAATTTTTTCTCTTTGAACAAGAGCAGTAAATTATCATAACGGCGGTTAAGTTCAAACAAATGGTACCACTGCTCGACCAGCTCCTGAACGGTTTTACCGCCGATACCCTCGCTGCTTTTTAAAGAAGAAATTAAAACAATACCTTCGTCCTGATAAATCAAATTTTCCTGCCGTAATTCCCGGCTTAAATCCGCAACCGAGATCCAAACGCTTTTCTGTAGCTTCACCGCCCGATGCGCTGCCAGCCAGCGGGCAAGCTGCTGACGTTTTTCTTTCTTGGTCTCTTTAATGTCGTAAGTAATCAAGTGCAATCGTCCATCCCAGGGGCGGTTCTTCCGATAGCGGGGCAGAAGCCGTTTCAGCCGTTCCCTGCCGGCCCGGGTCAGCACCAGGTCCCGCCGCCGATTTTCCAAATAGTCTTTCTTCCTCGCGTAGGCAGTCCCGGAATTTAACAGTTTCTCCCGGAAAAAAGCGGCCAGCTCAAAACTGTTCCGGAGAATTTTTACAATGCCTTTATGGCTGAAGCCGGCGGCATACAGATTCAACCCGAAAGAGGCGGCGAATAAAATCAAGTCGACACCGGTAACAAACAGGCCGGCGGAAATTACGGAAACGGGATCGGTTTTATTATTTTTCATTTATATAAAATCATACTCGATCGCATAATAAAATATATAGTAGCATAATTACAAAGCCAAGCCGATTAGCAGCCAAAACCGACTGGAAGACTACTGCCGGGAAAACCAATAAATCAATAATTCTTTGGCCACCGGAGCGGCTTGGTAAGAACCCTCGCCTGCTCCCTCCAATAAAACTGTCACCACAATATTGGGGTTATCTGCCGGAGCAAACCCGGTAAACCAAGCGTGAGTTTTAGCTTGATCTCCTGCCTGCGCAGGCAGACCGAATTCCGCCGTCCCGGTTTTACCGGCCACCGGAATCGGAAAATCAAAAAAAGGAAAGGCGGTGCCGCCGGTTTGGGTCACCTGACTCATCCCTTCGATAATCAAGGCCAAAGTTGACGGGCTAATATCCAACTGCCGGCAATTCTTGTTTCCGACTAGATATGGCCGGCAAAAGTTACCTTGAGCGGCAATTAAACCGGCCATTTGATTAACCTGCAAGGGCGTCATTAAAATATCACCCTGACCGATGGCGCTGATTAAAGTGTCACCTAAAAACCAGTCTTCTTTTTTGACCATTTGCTTCCAGTCCGGATCGGGCATAACCCCGGCCGCTTCTCCGGGCAGATCGATCATAGTCTTATTGCCGACACCGAACCACTTGGCCCATTCAGATAAAGCTCTAATCCCTAGCGATTCGCCCAAACGGTAAAAGAAAATATCGTTGCTTCGTTTAATCGCCCCGACTAGATTCAGCCAGCCTTCCGTCCGGCCGTACTGGCTGAAATACCAGTTACCGTAACGGTAGGGGCCGATTTGAATCTCACCCGTATCCTCGATCATGGTCGTTTGATCGATTTTTTTCTCTTCTAAAGCCGCGACGGCAGTAATAATTTTAAAAGTCGAGCCGGGAGGGTAAACCCCGCCAATCGCCCGGTTAAATAAAGGCAGATTTTTATCGGTTAAATACTGCCCGACCGCGTCTGGTTTAAACCCCGGACTGGAAACCAGAGCTAAAATTGCCCCGGTTTGCGGCTCGCTGGCGACTAACGCCCCCTTACGTCCGGCCAGTAAAGCAAAAGCTTTTTGCTGGAGGCCCTTATCCAGGGTCGTGGTCAAATCGGCCCCGGGTTGCGGATCATTCCGGCCGATCTCCCGGACAACCAAACCCTCGGCATCGGTTTCCACCAGCAAGCTGCCATCCTTGCCTCGCAGTAATTGATCGTAAACCAATTCCAGACCGTCTTTACCGATAATTTCCCGGTTCCCCTCGCCCACGTAGCCCAAAACGTGACCGAAAGCTTCGCCGGCGCCGGTTAAAGACTGGTTAAAACGGTCATAGATTTTACCCCGCTCGGCCGGCAATTTAATTACTTTCACCCGATTTTCCCGGGCCAGAGTTTGATAATAATCGTGATTGATCAAACCCACGCCGATCAACCGGGCTAACAAACCGAATAAACTTAAAGTCACCAGCCAGTCAAAAATTAACCATCTCATTATTTTATATAGTATACTATTTTCATGAAGCTCATCTGGCGATCGGTGGTTTTAGTGCTGACCCTGATGGTTATTTATCTCGCGTTTCCAATTCTAATTGTGCCTTCGTCCCTGCCGGCAATCCAAGAACTGGCAACCGGACCGGCCGACGCGGCCATTTTTGAATTGGGAATTCCCCAAAAACCAACCCTTAATGGCACCCTGAAAACCCTGAAGATCCGCCACCGCCTGGGTGTGGCGATCATCCGGGAAACTTTAACTCAAACCGCGCTTTAACCGGACCATTTCCAGTAATCGGGCGTTAGCCAACAGTTTCGCCAAGCCCCGGACCACCGCATCTTGGGGCGCTTCGGTAATCCCGACCGGCATCTTAGTGGCTTCAGCAATCACTTGGTCAATCCCCGGCATTAAACCGGCGGCACCGCAAAGAATGATGCCATGCTGGAGAATATCTCCCACCAATTCCGGCGGGGTTTCTTCTAAAATATCGGCCACGGCGGCGGTAATTTCCTGGATAATCGGCGCCAGTACTTCCCGGATTTCCGCGCTTTTTAGTTTCAATGACCGGGGCAAGCCTTTCCCTATGTCCCGGCCGCGGACCACAAAGATTTTTTCTTTTTCCAAGGCAGCCGCCGAACCGATATTGATTTTCACTTCTTCGGCCGTGGCCTCGCCCAACAATAAACCGCGGCTCAAACGGACCGCTTTGACAATCGCCTGGTCCATAGTTTGTCCGGCCACTCTCAAAGACCGATTAACCACGATGCCGGATAAAGAAATCACGGCAATTTCGGTGGTCCCGCCGCCGATATCCACCACCAAATGGCCGTCGGGACGGATCACTTCAATCCCGGCGCCTAAAGCCGCCGCTAACGGCCCTTCCACTAATAAGGCCCGGCGGGCGCCGGCTGACAGAGCCGCATCCTGGACCGCCCGCTTTTCCACTTCAGTCAACCCGCCGGGAATGCCCGCGACCACCCGCGGCCGCAGCAGCCGCGGCAACCAGCCAATGTGCTGGCTTATTTGTTCGAAATAGTGTTTGAGCATCACCGCGGTCGCATCGAAATCGGCGATGACGCCGCCCTTAATCGGCTGGACGACCTCAATCGCCTCGGGATTTTTCCCCAGCATTTTCTTAGCTTCCATTCCCACGGCCAAAAGTTCTTTGGATTTTTTCTTGCGGGCAATCACCGTCGGCTCCCGGACAATCACCCCTTTGCCGGACAAATTAATCAAGGTATTGCTGGTGCCTAAATCCACGGCCAAATCATAAACTAACGGTAAATACATGTTAAAATCATTCTAACATGATCGCCGCGGCTTTTTATCTGCTCTTTATTATCGTCCCGTTAATTTTAACTCCCTGGAACTTTGAGCTGTTTGAGTTTAACAAAATGCTGACGGTTTACGCCGGAGCGATTATTATTGCCGGCGCCTGGGCAGTCGAGTCCATCCGTTCCCACCGCTTCATTTTCCGGCGCACGCCGCTGGACCTGCCGCTGGTGCTATTTTTAATTTCCCAAATCATTTCCACTATCCTTTCGATCGACCGGCATACCTCAATCTGGGGCTACTATTCCCGCTTCCACGGCGGGCTGTTATCCACTATTTCCTACTTAACCCTTTACTGGGCCTACGCCGCCTTTATGACCGATAAAACCAAAAAAGCTGTGGCCGTAATTTTATCCACCGGTTTAGTCGTCAGCCTTTACGGCATCGCCGAACATTTCGGCATTGATAAACACATCTGGGTCCAAGACGTCCAGAACCGGGTCTTTTCGACCTTAGGCCAGCCCAACTGGCTGGCGGCCTACCTAATCATGCTGATCCCTTTAAGCCTACCCCGCTGGCCGCTCACCGCGATTTATTTATTGGCGCTTTACTTCACTAAATCCCGTTCCGGTTTTTTAGCTTTGGCCGCCGCCGCGCTGGTTTACGGCCTAATGCGCTGGCGCAAAACGACCCTATTCTTTATCGCTTTTATTCTTGTATTCATGTATTTTGCCCGTCCCTATTTGCCCCAACTCCAGCCTACCGGCGGCCTGGCCAATGAAGTGCCGCTGGCCCAATCCGGCGGTTCCAGTTCTTCAGATATCCGGCAAGTGGTCTGGCGCGGGGCAATTGACATTTGGAAACATTACCCGGTGTTCGGTTCCGGAGTAGAAACTTTTGCTTATTCCTACTATAACTTCCGGCCGGTCGAACACAATTTATTATCCGAATGGGACTTTTTATACAACAAAGCCCACAACGAGTTTTTAAACTTTCTGGCGACGACCGGGGCGTTTGGTTTGGGCAGTTATTTGCTGTTAATCGGCTGGTTTACAATTTGGTGTATTCAAAGTATAAAAACTCATACTCGATCGCAAATGATTTTATATAGTTCGCTTTTGGCCGGATACATTGGTGCCGGCGTCAGTAATTTTTTCGGCTTTTCCGTCGTCCCGGTGGCGCTGATGTTTTTCCTTTGGCCCGCCATAGCCTTGGCGAAGGCGGCTGACCCCGAGGCAAAGCCCGCTTATCCTATCAATAATTTTCAGGCGATCTCGATAGCCATAATTAGTTTACTCACTTTATTTGGCTTACTTTTCGTCGTTAAACTCTGGCGGGCCGACTATTTATATAATTTAGGCAAAAATCAGGCCAAGGCTAAAAGACTGCAGGAAGGCTGGCAGAATTTAAGCCGGTCCGTCCAGCTTTCCCCAAAAGAACCGGTGTTCCGTAACGACCTGGCTGAAACCGAAGCCCAGCTGGCCGTGGCCTATGCCTCACCTTCCGCTCAAACCGCCAAGAAATTTAAAGACCAAGCTGTTAAAAACGCCGACTTGGTTATTGCCCAAAACCCGGTCAACCTGAACTTTTGGCGCTCGCGCATTAAAATTTTCCTGACCTTGGCCGAACTGGATCCGGATTATTACAACGAGGTTTTGCGTTCTTTTGACCAAGCAATTACCCTGGTCCCGACCGACGCCAAGCTAACCTACAATCTGGGATTGGTTTATAACCAGCTGGGCCAAACCGGTTTGAGCGAGCAACTGCTGGTCAAAACCGTCGGCATTAAACCCAATTACGAAGCCGCCCGCAATTCTTTAGGATCTTTATACGAACAAACCCAGCGGCCGGAGTTGGCACGGGAACAGTACGAATATATTCTGGATTATTTAAACCCAGGCAACCAAGTCGTCAAAGAGCGGCTGGAAAAACTTAATTAATAATTACCTATTTATTTCTCTATTAATAGCTTCTATGCCGGCATGAACTACATTAGTAAATGCCAATAAACTAGCAGTTACCCCGACACCTAATGAAACCCAACTAAGTGCACTCAGTGTTTCAGCTTGAGAAATATATATAGAAACATTATGTTGTAATGCTGACACCAAATGTATTTGTTCCCACGTTAAATCCGAACCTGATGATAGAATTGTTGATGAGGCTTTTAATAAAGGTTCAGCTTTTCCTATAGCACTTATTGCAAAATTTGATCCAATCCGATCAAAACAAAAGCCTATAACACTTATACCTACATCAGAAACAGTAGTCAGAAATCTATTCCGCTGAGGCGGTGTTTCTAGTTCTTGTTTTTTGGCCATATTTGTAATTATTGTACTCCTAATGTCAAATTCTCTGTGTATAATACCACCATGGCGAAAATTGTCACCTACCCTCACCCGGCCCTGCGGCAAAAAGCCTCACCGGTCACCCGGTTCGATCAAGAGCTAATCAAGCTGGTCGACGAGCTGAAAGCGACGCTGATACCCAAACGCGCTGGGCCCCAGGGCGTCGGCCTGGCCGCCAACCAGATCGGAGTCTTAAAACGGGTATTTTTAATGACTTTGCCGGACAAATCGATCCAGCCGCTGGTCAACCCGGAGATTATTAAAATTTATCCGAAAACCATGGCCCAGCTCCCCGAAGACCTGCAGTTCATGGAAGGTTGCCTGTCTTTTCCCGGCTATTTTGGCTTTATCGACCGGCCGATCAAAATTAAGGTCCGCTATCAAACCATTACCGGCGCAATCAAAGAACAGGTTTTACTCAAACCCTATTCGTCTTACTTTCAGCACGAGCGCGATCACCTGGACGGAATTTTATTTATCGATTATCTGAAAAAATCCGGCGAACCAATTTACCTGGCCGACAAAACTACCCGCAAACTCAAAGCCGTCAAAAACCCGTTTTAAACTACCTGCAGGGTTGGACCCTGCAGGTTAGCTGACGGCGATTTGCTTGAGGCAGGCTTTGACGGTTTCGTCGCTGACGGACATGCCCGGCAGATATTCGACTATTTGCGAATAATCAACGTCGGCAAAATAATTTAGTTGTTCCCGCACCATTCGTTCATTTATCTCTATACCAAATAATTTTCCGGCAATTTTCATCACCGCTGCCAAAGAATACTGCTTAAAAATAAAGTACAAATCCACATAATCTTTCCATTTCGCCCTCTGGCCCAAAGCGTAAATTTTCATGGCGGCAATCGTCGGTACATCCGGCACGGTAATAATTTCTTCCCAGTTAATTTGGTGCGGCACGATGAAAGGAAACTGATACCAAGTCATTCTGACGCCGTGGACGTCGATCGTCATTTGACCCCTGCTTTTAACATAGACTTTATCGACCGGGTAAAAGCGGCGGACATTTTTTAACAAACTGTCGTTGGCAAATTCCCGATCACTAAACAAATCAAAATCGATTGAACGCCGGTGTCCCAACTGCAAGGTCAAAGCCGTACCGCCGACCAAATAAAAATCGTGAGAAAACTTACTGATTAAAGGCAATAAATCCTGCTGGTTTTTGGTCAAAACTTCAGTGTACATGAGCGGCCAAATAATCATGGAATAAAACTTGTACCGGTTGGCGCAAATTCACCCGCCTCTTTGACATCATTTGCTCAAACAGCTGTTTAATTTTTTTAAGCCCCCACCATTGCTTTAAATCCAGAAAGTCCTCCCACTGGCCGTAGTTCATTACCGCTTCAAGAATAACCTCGTCGGACAGTTTATCAAGCTGGGACGTCGACCACCATAAACCATGACGTTCTTTTAGCCATTTAGCCCGCGTTTTCTGGTTTAACTTCATAATTAATTATAGCAAGAATGGTATGATAAAGTCATGGTCAAGATTTTATTTTTGGGCAACAATACCGGCTATTCCAACCAGGTCAAAACCGCCTTAATAAAGGCCGGCTATAAACTATCAATTTCTATACTCGATCGAACAGCAGAATTGATAGTTTCTGCCGCCTACGGCCGGAAACTGCCCCCGGGCGGATTAAATCTCCACCCGTCGCTCTTGCCCGCCTACCGCGGGGCGACGCCGGTGCCCCACCAGATTTTGGACGGAGCCAAACAGTCAGGCATTACCATTATTAAAATGACCGGTGAGTTTGACGCCGGACCGATCGTCGCCCAAGAGGCAGTGCCGGTCTTGCCCGACGATACCGATTTGGACCTCCTCAACCGCTGCTTTACCGCCGGTTCTCGCCTGTTAATTAAAATCCTGCCCGATTATTTGAACAATAAAATTACTCTTTTACCTCAACCGCAAAAATCACCCACACCGTACTGTAAACGCTTTACCAAGCAGGACGGTTTTGTCAGCTGGGATGAGTTTAAGGTCGGCGTAGACGATAAAAAAATCCGGGCTCTTTTTCCCTGGCCGGGCGTTTGGACCACTATGCCCAACGGCAAAATCTTAAAGCTTCTGCCAAAAAATATGTATCAGCTCGAAGGCAAACAACCGATCACTTTTTGCCAATTCAAAACCGGTTATAGCCATTTGCTACAATAAACCGATGAATATCACTCTTTTCGGCGGAAGTTTCAACCCGCCGACGCTGGGGCACGAGATTGTACTGGACCAGATTTTTAAATTAAAGCTAATCCCCGGCCTTGACGAAATCTGGCTATTGCCGGAATACCAGCACTCGTTTGCCAAAAATTCATCCCTCGTTGAGGTTCACCACCGGCTCGAAATGACTAAGTTTTTATTGCAACCGCAGGTCAAAATTTCCACGGCTTGCCTTGACCAAAAAATGTCCGGCAACACCATTGACCACATCAAATTTCTACAAAAACAATATCCCGTTAATAAGTTTTCATTTTTAATGGGTTCGGATAATTTGAAAACTTTTGACCTTTGGCCCAAGTGGCAAAGATTGCTAAAATTAATGGTCTTTTATGTTTACCCGCGCCGGGGTTTTGCCTTTAAACCGCTTTACCCTAACATGATTCCGCTAATCCATCCGCGGCAGAAAATTACCAATATTTCTTCAACTATGGTCAGGAAAAAACTGGAACATGGGGAAAATTGCGCTGATTTACTGCCCCAAGCCGTAGCCGGGTATATTAAGCAAAAGCGGCTTTTTTCAGCTGACGGACACAACTGGAACAAAGGCTCAAACGCTGTTTAATCCCGTTTTTGACCACTGTCACCCGATGCAGATTGGGTTTAAACGTCCGCTTAATCCGATTTTTGGCGTGGGAGACAAAGTGACCGTACTGTGATCCTTTGCCGCAGTTTTGACATTTCATCGACATACGATATGTTATCATAATCCTGATGTTTAGTGAATTACTGTTTTTTCTGCCGGCCTTAATTATCGCCATTACTATCCACGAATTTGCCCATGCCTGGATGGCCGACCGGTTGGGCGATCCGACGCCGCAGCTGCAGGGACGGCTGTCTTTAAATCCGCTCAAGCACCTCGATCCGATCGGCACGCTGATGCTGTTATTTTTCCGCTTCGGCTGGGGCAAACCGGTGGAGTTTGACCCGTATAATCTGCGTCACCCCCGCCGCGACGCCGCTTTAATCTCCCTGGCCGGCCCGGCGGTTAATTTGATTCTGGCGACGGCTTTATCTTTAGTATTAAAATTTTCCGGCTCTCCACTATTCTCTATATTCTTATATCCTGTAATCCTGATTAATATTAATTTAGCGATTTTTAATTTATTGCCGGTGCCACCGCTGGACGGGACCAAGATTTTGTACGGCATTTTGCCCGCTGACTGGGCCGACGAGTACAACGATTTTATGGGCCGCTACGGCACGATTTTGCTGATTTTGCTGATTATCCCCATCGGCGGTTCGTCTTTGGCGATCAACCTGATCATGCCGGTGATAAACGGGATTACTAAACTGCTACTGTATAGCTGAGGCCGGGTTTTTCATTACACTAATTCCTAATTCAGTAACTACTAAGTCTTTTTTCATCACTACATATGGTCTTAAAGGACTAATAATTCCAACTTTTGAACAAAAATGATTAATTCTAGTAACTATTTGAGTTGCCATTTTCCAATTAATATTTCCTCTCTTTTCATAATCAATCTCCAACCAATCTGAAAAGACATAGTTTTCGTTTTTTACTTTCAACTCACCATCTTCATTTACCACTAGATTATTAAAAATAAAATCAAACATATCTTGGTTAATCTCATTTTGTCTAAAATTTAAAGAAAATATATCCACTACCATTTTTTTGAAATCATCGGGCAGATAAAGACCTTTAGAGAACATCTTTATTCCCTCTTCCAATATTGTCGGCATCTCTGCTAAATCCCTAAACATTTTTATGGCATGGATTGCTTGCGGATGACTTGGTGCAGAAAAATTAATTATTAGACCTTTTGATGTTTTGGGTAATTTATTCATTGTATAAATATATGGCAATCTGGCTACTGGAGAATTTATCGTCTGCCCAGACAAAAGAAAATAGATAAATCTGTCTGTACCAAAAATATCATTAACTCTATCAACTGCTCTTAAGGCATCCTGCCTAAAATGTCTTAATATCTTATCTGCTAAATTCGGTATTTGACTTGAAGATTTTTCCACAGACAAAGCTGTGTCAATAGCCCGTGTCGTATTGGTCACGCTAATTTCTGCCAGAATATCTCCCCATTGTCTATCCAGTAATCTTCTTCCTCCTATCAATGCCTGCACGTTATTTACCCTAGAAAAGTGAGATAAACTCTCAAGTTTATCACCTAGTAATTCTCTAAAATATTGTCTCCGAGACTCAAGCTTTTCCATATCAAATCCTTCTCGAATTTCCCTAGTGTTTTCTCTAAATCTCTCATAATTCTGCCTTATTTTCTCTTTCTTTCTGAAATAAACCCTTTCTAAATCATCCATGTCTTTTATATCAAACCCAATTAGCATTCTAATAAACATGTCATAGGTAAACAGTTTCTCCTCAAGAAACAATCTCAACTGTTCCTTATCAGTCTCTGACCATTCAGCTTTATCAGTCAAAGGATCTAATTTTTCTAATATGTAATTAACATACCCCTCCATCCCTTCCACCCTTGCAATTAATCTTCTTTGTAGCTTTGATAAGCCAATACCATCTAATTCTTCTGTTTTTGGCCTAGATCCCAATTTTTCCTGAATAAATTTTGTATAATTATTATTTCTAGTGCACATCAGTATCAATTTTGATATCGTCTTTCTTGCTGGTAAAGTTGCATGTTGCCACACCCCTCTCAAACCTTTTTGGAAATTATCAACTTCTATGGCTCTAACCGTTTGGTTAAAAGGATTTATCTGCAATTGTTGAGGTAACTCTCCAGTAAGCTTATCTCTGGCTACTCTGAAAGTCACAGAGTCTCGTACCATTAAAACATAAGCCCAGTATTTTCCTTCTTTGTTAGGATCCAAAAATCTTTCTTTCGAAGTATCCATTTTGTCAGCGTCATAAACCAGTTGAGTGATGAGATTATCTGGATTTTTCCACTTATATTTTGGCTTTCCATGATCTGCCACCGCACACAAAACGTCTTCAGCCTCCTCTTGCTTTAAACCAAAACCAGTAATCAATTCTTTTGGGTTTCTTGCCTCTCTCTCAATATCATGCAATATCACCCCAACTTTTGCCTTAAAAAGCTCCCGCCCTCCTATGTCCGGATTTGAAACGACTATTAAATCCAAATTTTCTAAGCAATTTATAATATGTCGTCGATTGTGATTTCCATTTTCAGGATAAATTTGTAAAACTGATTCAAATTCCTCCTCAAGTACATTTTTATCAATTTCTCCAACACTCATAAATACTTGACTCCGTGAAAAATTTGCTATAATCATCTTACTGCCCTGCGGGGCCCGTTGACAAGTGAAGAGGTTTTTCCTCAACAAATTTTTGTACGGGAGGCAAAGATTCCGAAAAGCTGTGGCTTGCCGGATAGCCTACCCACCCTAAGACCTTTTCTTGGGGACCACTTTTCACCAACGGCCAGGCGGGGCTTTTTGTAGTAAAATGGTGCTATTGCCGGAGTAGCTCAGCGGTAGAGCACCAGTTTTGTAAACTGGGAGTCGTGGGTTCAACACCCACCTCCGGCTCAAAACTGATAAAATATATCTATTGCTGGAGTGGTAGAGTGGTCAAATACACTTCTCTGTAAAAGAAGCGCCGCAAGGCTTCCTTGGTTCGAATCCAAGCTCCAGCACTAAATATGCACTCATTTATTATTCAGCTTAAAAACCGGCTAAAAACCAAAAAACTCAAGGGTTTGGCTTTAGATATCGATGACACGCTCGCCCAGTCCGGCGACGCTTGGATTGAGGGCATTCAAAAAGCTTTCGGCAATCCGGAAAATTTGACAGTCGAGGAAGTTAAGACAAAATACCGCTATTCCTACAACGCCCCCTACTGGAACAGCCCGGCAATCAGACAATGGGAAGAAAGTATCCGTTACAACGAAGGCTGGCACCGGGTACTGCCGCTGATTAAAAACGCCAATCACATCGTCGAAAAAATCCACCGATTAGTCCCGATCGTCGCCTACCTGACTGCCCGGCCTAAACAACTACTGACGGCTACCCGCGACTGGCTGGATAAACACGGTTTCCCACCGGCAGAAATTATCTACCGGCCGGCGGCCGTCCGCTTGCCGAACAATTTAGCCTGGAAAGCCAAAGTTTTGGAGTATTTATACCCCCAGGTTATCGGCATGGTTGACGACCATCCCCAATTGGCTAAAGATTTATCCAAAACCTATCCGGGCACACTTTATCTTTATGATTATCACGATCAGGCACCAAGGGGTGATATTAATATTATTCCCTGTAAAAATTGGCAAGAGGTGTTAGAATCACTTGTGCCGCTTTAGCTCAGCTGGCAGAGCACGTCCATGGTAAGGACGGGGTCGCGAGTTCGATTCTCGCAGGCGGCTCTTGAGGTAAATCAAGAAAGGAGTATAATTAATTATGGCAAAAAAAGGTCCGCGGGGCTTAATCGCCTTTGTTTGCACTATCTGCAAATCGCAAAACTATATTAACCAGAAAAATAAAACCAACGTGCCGGATAAGTTGGCGCTAATGAAATATTGCCGGCACTGCCGCAAGCACACACCGCACAAAGAATCAACCAAATTGAAATAATTTGTCCGGGCTCGTAGTATACCGGTAACACACTTCCATGGCATGGAAGAGTAGCGGGTTCAATTCCCGCCGGGTCCACCTCATAAATTAGATTGATACAACAATCTTTTTTGGTGTCATTTTCCAAAGGATTAAGGCCGTGATTACCCCAACTATACCAATAACGCTAAAGGTTTTGGCATTGCCTAGATGATCGGCCAAAAATCCAGCCAGCGCCGGACCGATGACATAACCGATATTGGTGTAAAAATCCTCCAGACCTTCAATCTCTTTTTCATACTTGCCCGCTTCGGCAATGTAATCGGCGAAGGCCGCCCGCAAAGCCGGCCAAGCCAAACTCATCAACATTGAAGAGAAAAAAACCGTAATGACCATTAATAGCGGTGAAGTCTGATAGCCCAAAAATACCAGCAACGACGAACCGGTCAGCAGCCCTAAAAAGGCGGTCCGTTTCTTACCCAGCTTGGCCGTGACTGAACCAACCCACCAGCCAATAAGCAGCGCCGGCAACTCATAAGCCGCCATAAACAAACCGGCAAATTGACGCATTGAGTCAAAACTCTCCGCGAGCAGCGGCCCGATTGTCCAGAAAAAAGCGTCGATAATGTTCAAAATCATCACCATTACCAGCACCGGCAGCAGGACCCGGTCTAAACGCCGCCAAAGCTTAAGTTCAGAGAAAAGCCCCCGGTAACGGTACTGGCCGGATAAGTCTTGCTGCAAATAACTTGATTCCCGGCCCATTAAAACCAACATTAATAAAAACGCCGCCAACAGAAAAATCCCGGCGGCAATAAACGGAGCGTTACCGACGGTTTCACTGATCAGCCAACCGGCAATCAGCGGCGCCAATAGATAGCCGGCGGCCTGAAAAACAGTCATCACTCCGAAACTGGAAGAGTGTTCGGCCGTCTTGGTAAACCGGGCGACAAAATCAAACGAGCCGAAATTTTTCAAATCGTAATAAACTCCCCAAAACGACATCGCCAATAAAAATAACCAGAAAGTTTTTGCCGTAGCCAAAGCCAATAAATATAAAGCGCTGACAACAAACATGCCCAAAAATACCCGCCGGTAATGGCTGTTTTTGAAAAGCTTGCACATCAAAAAATCAAACCCGGCGCCAAAGACCGACGAACTGCCGATAATCAAACCCATGGCAGTTTTGGATAAACCGGATTCGGTCAAAACCAGCGGCGTCACGTAAGTGGTAATCCCGTCAAACACCGCCCAAAAAAGAATTACTAGGGATAACAAGTACAGCGCCTGATGGGCCCGGCCGTAAGTTTTAACATGAAGCATCAGGTGACGCAGATCCCGCATAAATTAAGGATAGCATATGAGGGTTCGAATCCTTCCACCCCTGCTATAATTTCTCTATGCCGCTTCTTATCCTTTTCGGCCCCACCGGTGCGGGAAAAACTTATATTGGCAAATTGCTGGAAAAAGAGTTTGGCTATTATTTTTACGACGGCGATAGTGATTTAACCGAAGAAATGAAACTGGCATTACATTCGATGCGGGTCATTACCGACCGGATGCGGCAAAAGTTTATCACCCGGCTGATTAATTCCACGGCCAAACTGGCGGCCAAACATAAAAATTTAGCGGTCACCCAGACTTTTATTAAAAACAAGTATCGGCAAAGACTGTTAAAACGATTACCCCAAGCCAAATTTATTTTAGTTAAAACTAAAACCGATTTACGCTACCAAAGGCGCCGGGAGCGGGCTGATTACCCCTGGGATGAGGCTTACGTCAAGAAAATGGACTCGCTCTTTGATGTCCCTAAAATTCCCCACCGAGAAATTTCCAACGATAGTGCCGGACCAGAAAATCTAAAAGTTTCCCTGCAACGATTGTTTTCGACGTTTTCTTAATTTTGATCTTTCTACCCGGCATCACTAAAATCACTTCATTGTCGTCGCTGGCAAAACCAATATCTTTTCGGGAAACATCGTTATAAATAGTGGCGTCGGCACCAAACTGGACTGTTAACTTTCCCGGCAGGCCGTACTCGGCTTTAAAACCGATCACTCTAATTTTTGGGTTAAACTTTTTTATCTGCTCTAAAATTTTTACCTGTGTTTCCAGCCTTAAATTTACCGGCCGGCGGCTGGACAGCTTGCCTGGCCGGGTTTGCACCCCAAAATCACCCACGGCCGCTGTATGAAAAATAATGTCATAATCCGGTGTGGTTTTTTTTACCAAAGCCAGTAAGTCCTGACCGGTAACAAAGTCTATTTGGCCCATTAATAACCGGACTTCGGCCCCACGCTTTTTAGCCGCTTCGGCGATTGCTGTCCCCATTTTGCCGGAACTAGCGTTAGTAATAAAGCGGACGCTATCGATCGGTTCGCGGGTCGGACCGGCAGTAACTAAAATTTTTTTACCTCGCAAACTATCACTTATTTTCAATCTCTCCACTACTGCTGCCGTAATTTTCTTCAGCTCCGCTAACCGACCCAAACCCTCATAGCCGCAAGCCAGCCTGCCGGCAACCGGATTAATAATTTCATAACCTAGCTGTTTAACCTTGGCCAAATTCTCTTTGACCGCCGGGTGATTCCACATGTTAACGTTCATGGCCGGGCAAATAATCACCGGCGCTTTCGTGGCTAAAATCAGTGTCGTCAAGTAGTCATCGGCAATCCCGTGCGCCAACTTGGCCATTAAATTGGCAGTCGCCGGCGCGATTAAAATTAAATCAGCCTTATCTGCCAGAGCAATGTGCTCAACTTGACGTTGAACCAAAACTTTTTTGGCATTAAAACCCGACTCAAACAAATCGACGTAAACTTTAACTCCCGGCAGTTTAACAAAATTGACGGCACTCCGGGTTAAAACGCATTCTACTTGATACCCCTTTTTAGTTAACAGCCGCATCAGCTCCGGCGCTTTTACCGCCGCGATCCCGCCGCTGATTCCCAAAATTATTATTTTTGATTTCATAGTTGTAAGGCAGATGTAAGTTTACCATGGCTTGCCCGGAAATTTTTTGTTTATTTTTCCTGCCGGAAAAAGCAATCTTGACCACGCTGCCAACCACTGCGGCTGACCACGAATCGAATTTATCTGGCAGTTGGTTTAACCTTAACTTGAGAATGGCGCCAATCTTCCCAGTCGCCGCCCCATCCAGTTTTTTTAAATAATCTTTTACTGCCAACGGCTGGCGGATGAAACTGCGCGCGTCCGATTTTCTTCCGACGGCTTTGGCCAAAACCGAATCGGCTTGATAATTTTCCGGCGAGCCGCATAGCCCAACTTCGGTTCCATAAAGCCACAATAATCGCCGGTGGGGCATCATGGCAGCCAGAAAAAATGCTACCGCCAGTTTATCCGGATTGCCGCCGCAAACATCCATCAGCCGGATAACCGCCCCCTTGGGTATGCTGTTCGCCTCTTTGGTCCCAAAAGGCAACGCTCCCAGCTTTTTTAAGCTCACCCAAACTTCACGGCTTAAGTCAAAACTTCCAAGCTCGGCTAGAGGAATGTCATCATGTGTCTGAACCGTAAAGGCTAAATTCTCTAATACATTCAAACCTATAGTTTGAATTGAAAGATTAACTGCGTCAATTAAACGGGCGGCATTTTCCGAGGCGATTGCCGCAATGAAGCGGGGAAAACTTAAAAAATCATAATTGCCGCCGACGAGCTTAACATATTGACTCATTTTAGTTAACGGCCGGGCGGCCTCGGCAATCATGGTCATTTGCGGCGCCTTAACTGCCAACATCAACCTCAACAAAACAATCAATGGTTTTTCTCTGGTTCCGGAAATAAACTCAAACTTTTCCCGATTGATAACTTTTCCCACAAACGGAATCGCATCCAAACGGATTGTTCCCCGGCCTTCAAGTAAATCGGCAATCTGTAGAATTGTATTCATTGCCAGTTTGAACGCTTCCGGTTGATTCAGGTCAAGGTCCAGCTGGTTGGGATAAAACGTATGCCACACCAGCCTCCGACCAATTAACACCAAATGAGGCTGTTTAGGATCAGCCTGCTCTGGGAAAATCACTATCCGTCTCACCTTTCGGCCGTTAAAACGGTAAATTGCCTCAACCCCGCCGGCCGCGCCGGATTCCAAACGCAAAAATTTAAACGGTATCTTATTTTTTAGCCAACTCCGAGTCAATTTTTTCAAGCCAACCTGTTTCAAAACCGGCGAATGGCTGGAAATGTGATTCAACACCGCATCGGCCATTAAACTCATCTTCAAGTTTTTTGCCCGTTTTACCAACTTTTTAAACATCGAAATTCCACCCCACTCATCGGCAACTCTTAACGGCACTGCCAAAGTACGGTTAACTACTTCAAAACCATCGTCGCCGGTAGCCTCATAAAAAGGCAAAATATGGATTTGATTAACGCCTAAATCTCTCAATCGCGGTAAAACCCTGATTAAACCATGAAAATCGCCAAAAGTACCCGGATAGACCACCATAGTATTCAACTTTTCCGGCAAGCGGTCAGTCACATTGCCGATCGCCCCGGTCGCCGCCAACCGTTGGCACCAATAACGATAAAGCCGTTCGCCGTCTTCAGAAAATAACTCCAGCAATTTATGTTTTATTTTTGCTTGAACCATTCGAGGCTCCTTTCTACCGCCGCCTCCCAGCCGCCGAGCAAGTTGTGATCGGCACCGGGATAAATATACAACTTAACATTTTTATCTTTATCTTTTAAGGATTTCTCCAGCGCCTGCGACCATTTGAGCGGCACGGCCTCGTCGGCGGTTCCCTGGTGGACCTGTACCGGGGCGCTGATCCAATCATAATAATTCTGAATCGAAAATTCGTCGCTGTCGTAAAGCGCCTCAAACCCGGCCACCACCCGGCGCAAGGCTTTACCATTATCATCGGCCTCGTCGGTGTAATACAAAATCGAGTACGGAAACGGTTTAGACACCGGCGCCCACAAACTGGTCGGGAAATCTTTGCCGGAAATTTCCAAAACCGATAGGGCAATCTGACCACCGTTGGAATGCCCCCAAAGCGCCACTTGATTCGGATTAGCCATATCAAGATTTTTTAACGAGGCGATTAACTGTAAAACTTCGATGGGGTGGAAAAACCGGTCTTCCAAATTATTAGGGAAAGACTGATCAGACCCGCCGTAACCCAAAAAGTCCGGTGCCAGAGTCAGATAGCCGTTTTGGCTAAACATTTCGGCCGCCCGGCGCGTCCCCACTCCGGGCTGATATATTTCCCGGTCAACATAGCCCCGAAGCATGATTACCGCCGGCCAGCCACCGGTAGGAACGGTTCCTACCGGTTTTAAGATCTGACCGCTGACTTTATGGCCGTCGGCCCAATAGTAAAAATTACTACCCTCGACCCAAATTCCGTCCGGAATAAAAACCCGCTCCCGAAGTTTAGGAAAACTATACTTCTCGAATGGTTTACTTTCAAAAGTCCACTTCCCCTCGGGTGATAAAAATACTTTTTTCTCTTTCGGCCAAAAATACCAAACTGAAAAACCTAAAATTAACCCCACTGTCAACCCGGCAATTAAACGCATAGCGATTTTAAAATATCCAAGTTCTTTTTATCCGGTCCGGATTTATCAAACCCGGGAGTTTCGATGATCAGGGGTAGATGTTTTAACTGGGGGTGATTGACATATTCGGCTAGATTTTTTAAACCGATTTTACCTTCGCCAAGATTGGCGTGGCGGTCATGGCCCGAGGCAAAATCATCGCGGGAATCGTTAACATGCAGACAGGCTAACCGGCCTACAAGGTCCGTCCTTGCAGTCTCGTTAACTATATCATTCTGTATCAAGCCATTTCCCGAAGCCGACCCGATCGAATAGCCGGCATTGAAGGCGTGACAAGTATCCAGGCACCAGGCCAACCGACTACTATTAACGGCATCAAATATCAACTTAATTTCAGTAATTAGAGAACATAATTTACCCTGCTGTCCGGCACTATTTTCAATGATTAGTAATGAGTTGGTATTACTATTCTTTAGTATGATCTCAATTGATTCGGTTACCTGCTGAAAAACAGCCTTAAATCCCCGGCCCAAATGACTGCCAAGATGGACAATGACGCCTTTGGCCCCAATCAAATCGGCAACTTGCAAGTCATATTTTAGGCTGGCGATTGATTTTGCCAACAAATCTGGCTTGTCCGACGCTAAATTGATCAGATATTTAGCGTGGATAAACGCCGGCCGGACAGCCGCAGACAACCGGCCATTAATCGTCGGCAATTCCCAGCTTTTCGGACTGGCGGAAAATACCTGCAGACAGTTGCCGCCCATTTTTACCAGCCTCTCCGCCGCCTTTTCCAGCCCGCCGGCAATCGATAAATGCGCCCCTACTGGCCGCATTCTGCCTTGACTTCTTTTTTGCCGGCTTCGGCCAATTCTTGGGCCTGTTTTTTACTGGGTGAATCGCCGAAAATCCGGATCAGCGGCTCGGTGCCCGATGCCCGGATAAACATAAAACTATCGCCAAAAATCCTCTTTTCACCAAACCCAACCCACTTTGACGGCATCTTTAACCACGAACAGTCAACTGCCAGTTTCACCTGAAAAAATTCCGGATAATCCTTGCGGATCCGGCTTAAAATCTGCTGCCTGGCTGTCATCGCTTCAAGCATTTTGACTCCCGCCAACAAACCATCGGCCCACAAAAATTCCGGCGGGAAAAAATACTTCCCCGATTCTTCGTAGGCAAAGTCGGCCCGGTGGGTTTTAATCGCCTGAATAATTTCCGGCGGGCCGACCGGGCATTCAATCACTTTGCCCCCCCATTTTTTCGCTTCGGCGGTAAATATCCCGGATGAATTAACCGGCGTGACTAAAGTTTTTTTGCCGTGAGCTAAAATCACCGCCGTCAAATCTTCCGACAAAACCACCCCGGTTTCGTCGATAAACAAGACCCGATCGGCATCGACGTCGGTGGCCATGCCCAAATCGCAGTGATTTTTAACTACCTGTTTAGCCGTTTCAATTAAAGTTTCCCGCCGCGGTTCGGACGCGCGAGCCGGCCTCTGGCCGAGACAGTCATTAATCATTACCAGCCGGCCCAGCTTAGAAAATAACTGCCGGCCGGCTTCAATCGACGAACCGTTAACCGGATCGAAAAGAATCTTAAAATGCCGCCGTTTAATCGCCGCCGCATCAACGGTTGTTAATAAAGCCCGGATATAGTCAGAATGATTCATAGATCCTTGTTATTTGGCGGCCAACTTCGCCGGAAATACCGGCTCCGTCAGCCAAAGTGGGAATAATTCCGATCATGTTCCAGGGTAAATGCGAACCGGTCACCGAAACGCCTAAATCATAACCGCGCTTAACCTGATACCAGGTCAGCTCCGGCGTGGCTAAAATCCCGGCATCGTCAACTTCAGCCCCGGCTTTTTGCAGTCCCTTAATTAACGCTTGGGTTATTTCTTTAGCCCCCGGCCTTGGATCGCGGGCGACTAGGGCCCGACCCTTCCCCAGATACTTTCCCAAAGCCAAGCCTATTTTAAAACTAAATTTTTCGTCAATCTCTTTACCGATCAAGCCCCTTATTCCCGAAGTGCCGAACAAATTAGCTACCGGCATATATCAACGCCGCTACTGGTCCCCAAGCGATTGGCGCCGGCGGCAACTAAATCCATCGCCTGTTCTTTGGTTTTAATCCCGCCGGAGGCTTTAACGCCGAAATCCGGACCAACCACTTTTCGTAATAATTTAACGTCGGCAACCGTGGCTCCGCCGGGTCCGAATCCCGTACTCGTCTTGACAAAATCCGCCCCACTCTGTTTCACTAATTTAGCCGCCAGAATTTTTTCCTGATTAGTTAAATAGCAGGTTTCAATAATTACTTTGATTATTTTATTATTGGCAACAGGCAAAACCGCCGCGACGGTTTTTTTTATTTCTGCCGGTTTAGTAATCACCACGTCTAATTCTTCGGCTCCGTCTTTAATTGCCTGCCGGGCTTCGGCTACTTTAACCGCTAAAGTATTTGCCCCCAGCGGAAAACCAATCACACTGCAAACCTTCACCCCCTGCTCTTTGGCTAATTTTACCCAGACCGGATTAACGCACACGCTCCAAAACTTATATTTTTTGGTTTCGTCACACAACTGCAAAATTTCCGTTTGGGTTGTCGTGGGTTTTAACAACGTATGATCAATCAGTGAGTTTAAGTTCATGCTGTAAATACCGTTTAAACTCCGCGCCGATATCTTCTCGTTTCAGGGCAAATTCGACCACGGTTTTTAAATAATCCAATTTATTGCCGGTGTCGTAATACTTGCCGTTGGCGATTTCCCTGACCATGACTTTCTTCCCGTCAGCCAGCATTAATTTAATGGCGTCGTTGTACCACAATTCCTGCCCGGGCTTAAGCTGGGTTAATGATTTTTCCAAATAGCCGAAAATTTCCGGGGTGAATAAAAACCCGGAAACTGTGGCCAAGTCCGACGGCGCTTTAGCTTTTCCCGGCTTTTCGATCAACTGGTTGATGGCCATCAATCCCGGCTTAATTTCTTTCCCGCCGGCAAAGCCGTAACGATTATAATCTTCGTCGCGCCTGGCCCGGATGCCGGCCAAAACGCTGCAGCCGAATTCCTCGTAAACGCTGATCAGCTGTTTAAACCGCGAGGGTTTGGCCACAATAAAGTCATCGCTCCAGGTGTAAATAAACGGTTCGTTGCCGATTAAGTCTTTGACGTTCAAAAGCGGCGTGCCGTTACCGTAAGGCCCTTTTTGGCGCACGTAAATAAAGTTGGCCATTTCGGAAATGTCTTTGACCGCTTCCAATAGCGGCTGTTTTTTTGCCCCGCCCAGTTCCAGGTTTTCCACCAGGTCTTTACTGGGAGAGTCAAAATGGTCTTCGATCGTCCGCTTGTGGTAACCGGTCACTAAAATAATGTCTTTAATGCCGGCATTGACCAGCTCTTCAACCACATACTGGATTACCGGCTTGTCCACAATCGGCAGCATTTCTTTGGGAATGGCTTTAGTTTGGGGTAAAAATCTGGTGCCGAATCCGGCCGCGGGAATAACCGCTTTGGTAATCTTCGCCATCATGGAGTTTTAAGTATAACACAATTTGTGGCATAATAGACTTTGCCATGTTACAATCCAAACCAATCCGTTTCTTGCACGAAGCGATCAGCGAACTCAAGAAAGTCGTCTGGCCGGCCAAAGAACAAGTGGTCCGCCTGACACTGATAGTGATCGTCGTTTCGGTGATTGCCGGACTGCTTATGGGCGGGCTGGACTTTATCTTTACTAAATTACTTGCTTTAATCATCTAATATATGGACGACATTACGGTTGATCAAAACCAGGAAAATCATTTGATCATTAACCCCGAGCCCAAAAAACCGGGCAATTGGTACGTGGTCCACACTTATTCCGGCCACGAACACAAAGTTGCCGCCGCCCTCGACCAACGGGCCAAATCCATGAATCTCACTGATTATATCTTGGAAATACTCGTCCCCACCCAAAATAAAATCCAGATCAAAAAAGGCGAAAAACACCAGATCAAAGAAAAACTTTTTCCCGGTTACATGCTGGTTAAACTAATTTTGACCGACGATTCCTGGTTGGCGGTGCGCACCACCCAAGGCGTTACCGGCTTTGTCGGCGTCGGCAACAAACCCACACCGCTGCCTAAATCAGAGATCGATAACATCATGAAATTCATGACCATGGAAGCGCCCAAATACAAAGCCAGCTTTAGCATCGGCGAAGCGGTCAAAATCATCGAAGGCCCGTTTGCCGATTTCTTGGGTTCGGTCGACTCGATCGACGACGCCAAAGGCAAAGTTAAAGTCTTGGTCTCGATCTTCGGCCGCGAAACCCCGGTCGAATTGGACTTCCTGCAAGTACAAAAAATATAATGAAGTCCTTCATTGGCACCAATATGACCGAATTCTCAATATGTTCAATAAAATTGCCAAAAAGGTCGGGGTTGCCGCTGAAGATTAGGTTGTGATATACTCCCATATGGCAAAAAAAGTAAAAGTTATCCTCAAATTAAATCTTCCCGCCGGCAAGGCTAATCCCGCTCCTCCCATCGGCCCCGCTTTGGGCCAGCACGGCATTGCCATCATGGAGTTTTGCAAGCAGTACAACGAAAAAACCAAGGCAATGCAGGGCGTTATCCCCGCGGTCATCACCATTTTTGAAGACCGCTCGTTTACTTTTATACTGAAGAAACCGCCGGTATCCGAATTCATTAAAAAAGAGTTAAAAATCGAACACGGATCCAAAACCCCAGGCCGGGAAACCGCCGCCACGATTACCCAGGCCCAACTGGCTAAAATCGCCCGGGAAAAAATGGAAGACCTTAACGCCAATGACCTGGAAACGGCCAAGAAAATCATCGCCGGCACGGCCCGGTCAATGGGAATTAAGGTAGCCTAATGGGCAAGAAAAAAGTCGCCCTCGTCGATCTGTCCCAAGGCGAAACCGCCGAACTCAAGGCCACCGGCGTCCGGAGCCAAAAAATTAGTTTCAAGGTTAAAAAACCTCAAGAACCCGAGCCTAAGCCAATTCAAGGTCCGACCTTGAAGGCTGAAATTCATAAGCGGATTAGGCACGGCCGCTCGAAACGCTATTTGGAAGCCAAGGCCAAATTAACCAACGAGACCTACCCTATTGATGAAGCGGTTAAATTATTAAAGGCAATTTCCCGGGTCAAATTTGACCCGTCGGTTGAACTCCATCTGAACCTGCTCGTGGATAAAGTCGGCGGCGAACTCCAGCTCCCCCACGGCACCGGTAAAACCGTCAAGGTCGAAATCGCTTCCGAGAAAACTTTGGTTAAACTCAACGATGATAAAATCGATTTTGACATTTTAATCGCTGCACCAATGATGATGCCCAAACTGGCCAAGTATGCCAAGATTTTAGGCCCCAAGGGCCTGATGCCCAACCCCAAAAACAACACCATTGCCGCCGACCCGGAAACGGCCGCCAAAAAGTTTTGCGGCGGCCTAATCCACTACAAATCCGAACCCAAAGCCCCCCTAATGCACCTGATTATTGGAAAACTCTCGTTTAAAGACGAACAACTGGTTGATAATTTAACCGCGGCCATCAAAAGCGTCCAGCCAAAAAATATTTCCGCCGCTTTTATCTGTTCCTCCATGAGCCCGAGCCTTAAACTCGACCTACAAGGTTTAACCTTGTAGGTGCCCACCCGCGTTCGCCGCAAAGCGGCGCAATGCGCCGGCCAGCCCAGCTTTTCCCCAATATCCACCGCCAACTGCCGCATATACGTCCCCGAACCGCAAACCACTTTAACCTGCAGGGTTGGACCCTGCAGGTTGATTAGCTCAATTTCTTTGATTTTGACGAAGCGCTTTGGCTGAATAAACTCTTTCCCGGCGCGGGCCAATTTATAAGCGCGCCGTCCGCCGATCTTGACCGCCGAATAAATCGGCACGGTCTGTTCATAACCGGGAACAAAACTTGCCAAAACTCTCTCAACTTCATTTTGCGACACTTCAGGTTCCGAACTTGAAGTAGTTACGATTTTACCGGTCGGGTCGCCGGTATCGGTCGCCTCCCCCAGCTTGACCGTCATCATGTATTCTTTCTCCCAAGTTCTGATTTCGTCAAATCGCTTCACCGCTTTACCGATTAAAATCAGCAACAACCCGGTGGCAAACGGATCCAGGGTGCCACCATGGCCCACTTTGGTTTTCCTCCCGAGCTCCCCCCTGATTTTGGACACCACGTCATGGCTGGTCCACCCCACCGGCTTATCTACCGCCAATATTCTATTGACATTATCCATAAATTAATTATAGAATACCCTATTACTAAAGACAGTAGGCACAAAACCAAGTCCTACCGAGGTAAATATGCCGAGCAAAAAAAACGTTGCCACCGTCAATCTTCTTAAAACCAAACTTAAAAACGCCAAGTCCCTTGTTTTTGCCGATGCTTCCGGTTTATCCGTCAATTTACAGCGGGAACTGCGGCAAGCGGTCAAGTTGGCCGGCGGCGAGCTGATTGTCGTCAAAAACACTCTCTTGAAACTGGCCTTGGGAGTGAAAGAGATTTTACCCGGGCCCACCATTACCCTGCTGGCTTACGGCGACGAAATTGCTCCGATCAAAGCCTTGGCCGAGTTTGCCAAAGCCCACGAACTGCCCAAGATTAAAGCCGGGTTTTTAGCCAAAGAACCGTTAGCCAAAGACCAGGTGGAAACCTTGGCCAATTTACCCACCAAAATCGAACTATTAACTAAAACAATTGGGACACTCCAAGCGCCAATCTCCGGTTTCGTCAATGTTTTGCAGGGAAATTTAAGAAAATTAGTTTACGTTTTATCCGCCATAGGCGGACGAGGGGCGGTGAAAGAACATGACAGATAAACTTTCCCCCAATTTAACCAAAATCATTGAGGCCGTCGAAAAACTCACGGTTTTGGAACTGGCTGAACTGGTTAAAGCGCTAGAAGATAAATTCGGCGTTAGCGCCGCTGCGCCTACAGTAGTAGCAGCCGCTCCCGCCTCCGCCGCCGGCTCCGGCGAGGCAAAGGAAGAAAAGAGCGAGTACCAGGTAATGCTGACCGCTTGCGGCGCCAACAAAATCGGCGTAATTAAAGCTTTGCGAGAAATCAATCAGGAATTAGGCTTAAAAGAAGCCAAAGACTTGGCTGAAGCCGCCCCCAAAGAAGTCGGCACTTACAAGAAAGAAGTGGCCGAAGAGGCTAAGAAAAAACTCGAAGCCGCCGGTGCTCAAGTCGAACTCAAGTAGCTTGACAGGTTATTAAGCCGTTTGATATACTGCGTCATGACTGATCAAAGTATATCAAACGCTAAACCTGTGATCTCATTAGATTCAATGCCGGATTTGCTGACTGTCCGGGAAGTCGCCCAGTTATTGCGCGTCTCCCCCCTGACCATTAAACGCTGGGGCAAGCGCGGCAAACTGCCGGCGATTCGCATTAATTCCCGCGGCGACCGCCGTTATAAAAAACAAGCCGTTTTGTGGCTACTGGGAATCACGGAAAAGTAAACCTCTCTTCATGTTATACTACTAACATGACTAAATCTGAATTTTTTGAAGACACGCAAACCCAGGATTCGGTTTTACGACGGCTGGAAATCATCGGCGAGGCCAGCAAAAAAATCCCTCATTCTTTCCGCGGACAGCACCCGCAAATCTCCAAAAACCGAACTGCCGGGCATTCAGAAAAAGTAAAAGACGTTTTTTGGCTCTGGACCATTGGTGCCGATTTAAGTTTAATTCCGGCACTGCCGCTATCGCCTGTAATTCTTGAGTCAGATTTTTAATTCCCGGGTGGTTTAATTTAACCTCTTTCCCGTCAATAATTTGTAACAAACTAATCAAATCAACTAGGTCTTTCCTGCCTTTAGCGCTGTGCTTCCGCTCCAACCACGCGCTCAATTTCAAAATAAATAGCACTTCCGGCACCGGCACTAAAAATCCCTCAACAATCCGGCTGTTAGACAAAATTTCTTCCGCTTTGATACCCAAATCCGCATAGTAAGCCGGGTAAACATCTATCTGGACCTCGCCTTTCCGAAATTCGTATTTTTTCAGACGGTCGTTTTTAAACAACTCATACTTTTTCCTAATCCGGCTCAATTCGTCCGGTTTAATCACGATATCAATGTCTTTGGATTTTAACTGATGGGTATACAGCCACACCGCCCAACCGCCAATCAGGCAAAAATTAAACTGCCGCTTCAATTCCTTAAGTAGCCGCCAACTGGCCTCTGTCACACTATCACGATAATAAATCATCGATCTCCTTCTCGATCCGCTTAATAAAATCCTTGGCCATCCAGTCGGTCAGGCTCCATAAATCGACAAAAGTATGGGCTAAAGTGGTTGTTTCCTGCCTTAAGGGGATATTGGGTGATAATTTTAAACAAACCAATTCCGTTTCTTTACCGGCTTGTCCGGAAAACCGCTCAATCACCTTTTGCGGCTGACGGTGATAAACATAAACCGTGCTGTAGTCGGCCGGCGGCTCGCCAAACCAGTGACGCACGGCGCTATACGCCCCTAAAATACTGCCCGGCGGCAACAAACCTTCAATTTCCAAAACCGGCCCGGCTAATTTTTGCCGCCAAACAATATCCTGGGTTAAATGCCGATGATTAGCCCAATGCATGAGAATTTTTTCGTAGTCGATTACCTGCCCGCCCCGGCCGCCGATCTGGACCGCCCCCATTTCTCTTAAGTTTTTCAAGGCGTGGTTAACCGTGCTCAAGGACAAAGCCAACTTTTTTGCCAGAATTTGCTGCTGGAAATGGGTCTCTCCTTTTTCCAGAATGTTATAAAGCAGTTGACACCACACAGTTTCGATTTTCATCATAAAATATATGCCTCTTTTCGATGATAATCGAAACTGGATAAATTGTCAAGCTGGCTGTTGAGAATCACGGAAAAGTAAGTTAGTGAAGCTGTAACTGATTGTTTTTTTCCTCAAAAATAATTCGGAATTTCTTAAAAAATCCCTCCCGGCCCAATAAATTAAACGAAACCAAATATTCGCGCGAGAACACCACCGGACAGGTAAATTTCCTGCCGGCGATCTCGATTTTTAACCGGTGCAAGTAACCTTTAATGTGCCCGCCGACCCCGCCTAAATATATCTCTTTGCCGCTCTCCAATTTAACTCTTAGTACATCAGCCACTTCCGCCCGAAAAATAGACACCGTCGCTCCGGAATCAACCAGAGCGGAGAAGGTTTTTTTGGCTTTTCCCGCCTTGATGGATACAGAAATAACCGGAAAGAAATTCCCTTTAGCGTCACTTTTGTAGGGGAAAACACCCGAACTCTTCATCGAATGATTAAAATAAACGGCCCCTCGTCTTTACGCGGCACCCTAAACGCCGTCGGCACTTCCCCCGATGGCCTTGAATCTCCGATCGGCCGGGTAATCAAGGGGTCAATTTCTTCAAGGGTTTGCCCCACGGCAATAATTTTTTCTTTAACCGGGTCGATCACCACCCATTTCCCGGCAAATCTGCCCATTAATTTAGTCGAAATGTTGACTTTTTTCATAACGGCTTAATCATACCACAAAAAGTAAAACTACCGAACAGTTTTGCCTCTGAATTTCGCAAATGTTTGCTCGCCTCTAATTTCCGCGTTTTCCATGCCGGCCGCGGTAATATCGTATTTTGCCAATTCGGCGCGAAAAGTATTATTAAGTTGAGTTAAAACACTGCGCAATTCCCGCTCGACTTCATTTTTGTCAACCAGTTTAGATTCAGCATTGAACGAAACTAAATTAAAGCTTTTGCCTAATTTTAATTCAATTGGTATATTCGCCTTTATTAGTCCCCACTTACCTTTTATCGTCCCGGTTATAATTACGCCATTGTCAATCATAATGTCTAAATTAACTTCCGGGCTGAATTTCGTAAACCTCGCCTGAACAATATTATTCACTGTCTGCCTGATCATGTTTTGCAATAATCTCGGCCCAACCAAAACTTCGGCAACGCCGTTGCCGGTTTTAAGAGCCTGGGAAATTTCCGTCAGCGTGCCTACCTGAACCGGCCCGGCCGGCAATTCCGCAGCCGGTACGGCTTTTCCTCCTTCTTCTTCAAGTAATGCCCCCCCCGGGTTTTTCTTCTTGTGGTTTTAACCAATCCGGCAATTCAGCTTCGTCACTTGCCTCCCCCGGTTTGGCCACCGGTGGTTCCGCCGGTTTTGCTGGCTGGCCAAACGATTGCCAAAAATCTTCTGCCTCAGCCGCCGCTTCTTCCGGCACTTCAGGTTCCGAACTTGAAGTCTCGGCTTCGGCCGCTTCCGGCTCTTTCAACTCCAAAATCAGCGCCGGGAATCTCTCATCATTAGCAAAAAAGTGATTAAGTGCCTGACCTAAGGCAAACGTTGCCTCCAATCCTCCCTCAAGACTAATTTCTTGAAAGTTTAAAACAATTAATCCGCCAGCATCGGGGACAATTCTGGCTACGAATTCCCCACCATGCTGCAGTACGAAATCTTGTCCGTCATTGATCAATGAATAGCCATTTTCAAACTTTGATCCATACAGTGCTTCCGTTGCCGCCAACATATCTTTAGTCCTGGAAGCAAAAGGCTTATACTCAAACTTTGTTTGGTTTAAATGCCAATCTGAGGTTAAATTAACGCTAATTTTACCCACTTGAGCTGATCCAACTTCAACGCCATCTGCTGACAAATCAGGTCTGGCAGGTAAAATAATCTCTAGTTGTTTGGCTTCTTCTATTAATTTCTGAATTCCCTGATCAACCTTGATAACGACATCTTGATCATTTTCACCCGGTCTGAAGTTTAGTTTATTCGCCTGCCCCATTATTCTTTCCCGCACCGATTTTTCTTCCCCGAGTCTCTCAATCCGCCACCTAATTGCCGGCGCCAATTGATTATAGAATTCAAGGTTGCCTATAATCACCTGACTACGATCTTTTCCTTTCGGCGCTTCTTTAATCATCATCACTGCTTTCAAGTTTTCTTTAACTGAAGGGGTAAGTATTCCTCCGAGCAACTCCGCTGCAATCCAATCAAAATCAGCCGCGACACCTTTGGCAATATCCAAATCGCGTTTTGCACTTGGCAATCCACCCATTAATTCGGTAATCAGTTCTACGCTTTGCCCAGACGCTATCAAGGCTTTAACCAAGGCATCGACTTTTGTCCGTCCGTCATCTTTCAAAGTCTCGTTATAAAACTTTTCCGCCGCCGCTCTTTGCTCGTCTCCCCACTCCAACCCGGCCGGAACCGCTTCCACCGCTTCAGGAATTTTCCTCTCCGCCAAAAACTCGGTTACCGCTTTATCGACTTTATCGGCTAAATCGGTTTTAACCGCCTCTCGATTAGTAAAATTGTAGCCTTGACCTAACCATTTGGGTTTCTCCTCAAATCCCTCAAAACAAATTCGTTTTAATTCTCCCTCTCCAATTTTCTGTATTAATAACCCTCTGACGCCTCTTCTGATCTCCGGTTTCCCTATTCCCTCGCCCCTACTTAATAAGTTAGCAGCAATCAAAACTAAATCCTTGGGGATCGGTTGGGAAAAATCCTCCTCATGCTCTGACAAACCGGTCATTAAAACCCGCGCTTCCAAACTAAAGTTAGGATCTCCCTGCTCTAACCAATCAACCATTACTTTGCGGTCGCCCACTGTAAAAATTTCCAGTGCCCGTTGATAAACTAATTCGAAATTTTGCCTGGCTTCACTTGGTGGTGAGGATTCTTTAGTCATAAGTTATTTTACCACGACGGCAAATCGGGTATATTATTTGACTTTGCCGGTTTTTCCTCGGCGGTCGGTTGTCCGGGGACAATAGCACCGTCTTTGATCGCTTGCTGGTAAGCATTCCATATATCCGGCTGACTGCCGGGCTGGTTTTTTAGCCAAGCCATAATATCTACCGCCCGGCTGGTTAAATCCCGGAGCCTAAAGTCACCGGTAGTCGATTCATTTTCGACAATTGCCAAAAAACACTCCCTTAACCCTTTGTCTATGTTATTATCACCCGGAAAAGCAATCAAAGCGGTAATGGCCCGCTCGTCGATTTCCCCCATGGCTCTAATGAGTTTTCCCAAATTCTCTTTCCCCGTCGTTCCCGGGCCGCAGGCTTGGGCTAAATCAACTAAATCCTGATCAGCTTCTCTCTCGCTTACCACCAATCCGGGAATTTGAGTCTCGGACGAACCCCATCTACCTAAATCCGCAGTTTCTTGCCGTAAATAGCGCACGCTGGCTAAACTACTGCCTAAAAATAAAATTTGATTATCAGCGTCTTTAATTACCGCCAAGGCTTCCTGTAACTGTGGTGTGAATGTCTCTCTTTCAGGCATCTTTCAACCCCTTTTCTAAAATTTTGGCGGCTTCGTCGGCTTTACCTTCGTCTAATAATTTTTCAAACTGGCCAACCAAGCCGGACTGGGTAAACTTGGCCTCGTCGGTTTTAGCTTGGGTAATCACCTTGACCATTAATTTTAAATGTTCGTTGATTAACAGGCGCATCTGCTCCATCAAATACTCCCCGGTTTTTCCCCGGTAGGCGCCATCGATTAAATCCAGACTGGCGACAAAGTCCAGTTTTTGTTTATCCGCCTCGGCTTTGAGTGCGATCATCTTCTCACTCCCTAATACCGCTTCCACCTTGGCCTGCAGTTTCAACTGCACCAGCGGCATGACTACCGCCACCATTTTTTGGGCTTGCTCCCGGGTCAAGCCGATTTTTATTAACGGTTGATAATCTAATCCTGAATCAAATAAATTATTCATGGGGAAACTCCTGTTCTATTTGGTTGATTGTTTGCCGGTAATCCTTAAGAAAAGTTTTCTTGTCTTCATCATCCCAGTCATTAACCCAGGCTCGGGCAAGAAATTTCCCGATCGCCAGCCGCTCATTCCCCGATAATCTGGCGCCAAACTCACGCTCAATCCAATCGGCATGGGCAGTTAACCAATCCTCAATTCTGACAATATTCACTTGATAAAGAACTTGGGCCGCCTGGAAATTGGAATCATTCATCGCGGCTTTAACAGCATCACCGTTACCTACCGGAGTATGGAATGCTTCAATATCATCTTTATTAGCTACGATTAAACGGTGGGCAGTCACGGTTACCTGCTCCGGGGAAAGATCAGAATAGTTTTGATGCAATTCTGCCTGGACCACGCCGTGAATCCCGCCATGCTCGGCATCCAGCCAAACCCGGTCCCCGTTGGCTTT
>Ga0210057_1001780_pt1 | contig 32063 bp, 35 predicted proteins | sample CryGeyCG2114_010_2_FD_183968 | JGI IMG/M metagenome (GOLD analysis project Ga0210057, IMG submission 183968) | Groundwater microbial communities from aquifer - Crystal Geyser CG10_big_fil_rev_8/21/14_0.10 (SPAdes) (version 2) | ecosystem: Environmental > Aquatic > Deep subsurface > Groundwater ... | reverse complement strand
ATTGGGTAATATGAAGTGAAGATGAAATAAGGTCTTAATTTGATGGGTAAATCTAAAACATTTTTAATAACTTACCTTTCAAAGTTTTCATTTTCTTAAAATTAATATGATCTTAGTACAAATAAATGATTACTGATTACTAATAATTTTACAGTATAATTTATCAATATAGATATTTATTTTGCTTTTACATGAATTTTATTAAAAAAAATGAATACATCTCGGTTTTTTTAGCAGTATTAGTACTAATTTCTGTAGTATACTCTAGCTTTTTACATAATCAGTTCGCTGTAATAGATGATTTGGCTGGATTTGTGCAAAACGAATCAATTCGCAATTTTTCTGCAAGCATATTTACTTTGCATTTAACCCCTATTATATTTTCTCTTTTCTATAATTTATGGGGTATAAACCCTCTTCCTTTTAGAATTTTCGCAATTTTTACACATGCTTTAGTGTCATTATTACTTTATATATTAACATCAAAGTTTTATAGTAAAAAAATTGCGTTTTCTACAACACTTATTTTTGCACTACATCCTGTAAACACAGAGGTTCTAAATTGGCTTAGTGCTAATTGGTATATGTGGAATGCCCTATTTATGTTTTCTACTTTAATTTTTTATACAAAATATAAACAAGAAAAACTTATTAAATATTTTTATTGGTCATTTATATTATTCTGTTTAGACCTTGTATTTATTAGACACCCATGGAGCTTAGTTATTCCCATTGCATTATTTTGTTTAGATCAATTTTTTATAGAAAATAGAATAAATATAAAGAAATCTCAAATATTGTTATATTTTATTATTCCTTTAGTGCCTTTTTATTTTTTACATTTCGCTAGTGGTTATGCTGATAGAGTATCAAATAGGGTAGAGGGTGGGGAATCTATGTTGTTAAATGAGCAAAAAATAATACCTATTGTTGAGAGCTACCCTTACACTATTTACAATTTAGAAAGGTTATATGTTTTTCCTAAAGATCTAACAATATATTATGATGGTAATAAAATTACTGTTATTACAAAGTGGTCAATGTATATTGGATTCTTAATTTATGTAGGTAGCGTAATTTATTTTTATAAAAAGAACAAAAAAATTGCTGGTTTACTATTACTTTTAGTTGTTTTCATTTCACCTACACTAAGCCCCAAAAAAATTACGTGGTTTATAACTGAACGCTATTTGTATAATGGTGCAGGTTTTTTTAGCTTACTATTGTCGTTACTATTGTTTTATATTTCGAAAAAAATAAAAATAAAAAATATTTTTTGGATTTTGCTTACTTTTCTTTTATGTGTCTATTCGTATAGGATATTTTTACGAAATAAGGACTGGAACAACCCTAAAACTTTTGCTCTGGCCACAATAAAAATCTCACCATTAAGCATACGACCTTACAATGATATAGGAGGTGCTTACGCTATGGAAAAAAACTATTCGAAGGCTCAAGAATATTATAATAAAGCATTACAAATTGGACCTTCGCTAACCGCAATGAATAATTTAGGTTTTATTTATTTTGAACTTGGTGTTCCTGCAGTTCTTGATGATAGCTTTAAATTAGAAACGCCAGATCTAAAAAAATCTGAAAATTTCTATGCCCGAGGAGTGGAACTTATTAAAATAAAACAATATCGTCAGGCTTTATATGATTTTAATGAGTCTCTTAAATATAATTTTGAAAATGTTAGTAGTTTATATGCAATAGGGGATTTGTATTTACAAAATAATCAGTATGATTTTGCAAAAAAAGTTTTTGAAAGAATATTAGAAATTAACAAAAATAGTGAACATGCAAATTATTCGTTAGGATACATACATTATAAGCAAGGGGACATAGAAAAAGCTAAATATTACCTGCAAGAAACTTTAAAAATAAATCCAAATAATAAAGACGCGAAGAAAAATCTACAGGTAATCTTTGGTAGTTTGTAACTTAGCTTAAGAAAGAGATAGTGTATAGAAACCTCAAAACCTAAATATCGAATGATAAATGAATATCCAATTTTTAAATTTTAAATTAATAAATTTGGTTCTTTTGACATTTATAATTGATTTGACATTTGAACTTATAGACTTTGTAATTTTTTAAGTCAATTTGATCACCAAAAATTAATCATATGTTTTGTTTTTTCCAGTCTTTCTATATTTTGCGTGTGCTTTTTTAGAGTCTCCGCCAACTTTAAACTTCTCCTTGAGTTTTGGCATTTTTTCATTAAAATATTTTTCTACATCTATGTTTGATCTATATGCTAGACGAAGCAAATATATAAAAACATCTACAAATTCGTACCCCACTTCCTTTTTTTTCTTCCCCTCGAGTTTTTTTATCTCTTTAAAATCGTGTTTCCATTGGTAATGATCCGCAAGCTCTCCAAGTTCTATAAAAATGGCATTTATAAGACTGGTTGGATCCTCTTTTACCCATCCTCTTTCATTAGCAAAATCCATTACCTCACTTGTAATTTCACTAAGGGTTTTTTGTTTCTTCATGGAATATATTGTAAATATCTTTATACCTATGTTCAACTATTACGTATTATTGTGTATTATTTACCCATCTCGGCAGTTTAGGTAGCATTTCATCAGCCATTATTTCTGCCTCTTGTTTTGATTTTCCTAAATGTTTCATTGCCGCATTTATACTACCTTCTTTTACTTGTTCATATGTGGCTAAATCTCCTGTTTCTTGGTTTTGACAATATATACAGTATTTCTCGTCCCATTTTGATTTTGTGTTTATGTCCATAGGCATTCCACAACTTTGACAATTATCCATAATATTCACCTCCTTTTGATTGTAATTTTATTATATACAAATATAAAATGTAGGGATACTTTATTTTCTTCTTTACTTGTGCATTACTTTGATTAATACTTTATATAGGTTTACTGTTACTCTATAACCTGTCTTTACTATTATGAATAATCTGGAGGACGTAAAAATTATTAATGAGGTACCTTCTACAAAGCTTAGTATAAAAAAAACAAAATTAGTTATATATTTTCTTCTTCTATTTTTTCTTTTTGGATGTGCCTACTTTGGTTATGAGTATATCTACAAAAAAAGAATATATATTACGAATACCGGAAGAATTTTTATTAAAAATGATGATTATCTAGCCAAAGAAAAAGAAATAAATGATTTTAAACAAAAAGTTGAAATTGAAAATCAGAATGTTTATAAATTACAGAATGAGGAAGATGCAAAAAATATACCTTATCCATCATATCTAGTAAAGTTTATTAATGACTTTAACACAAAGGCATATAAAATTGGGGTTGAGAAAATATACCAAAGAAATATATCCGGGACACTTGATGAAGGGTGGGAAGATAGCTGGGGAGATTTTTTTTATATAAATAAGGGAGATATTGTTCGTTATGATAAAGATGTAGCTAAATACGATTATACCGAAACAATAGATATAAAACCTTCTACATTATATGTTATATATGCTTTGAATAATGATAAATACTATTTATATCCAAATACAAAAAAGATAATAAAATTTACTGTAGATAAAAATATTAATGATTCTCTTGATCTTTTATTTACAGTAATGAACATTTTGGAAAGTGGTGGGGAAATATATACTACAGCTAAAAAAAACTACTTCACATTTAGCGATACAAGTATGGCTAGTAATTATGTTTTTTATATTAATCCCAAAACAAGTAAAATAGAAAATATTTATATACAAGGTGCCAATAATAGCAGTTATAATTACATTTTTCACTATTCCGATATAACAAATAGTATTAATGACTATTTACAAATCCCTTCTGATTACTCACAGTAGAAATAATACTTAAAACCTTAAAATTGTTTACTCTTTAATATTTTTTTGATTTGCCTATGTAGTGTAAAATTAATAGATTATGAAGTATTTATTAGTTGTATTAACAATATTACTTGTTGGAGTTGTGTATTATGTTTTTATGTCTCAGCTTTTGCAGTTTACCGCAAACAGAGTACCTGCAAAAGAGGATAATTTAGTTACAAAAGCAATAAAAGAGATTGTACCAAATATAGTATATACCTCTAATATTGATATAAATTATTTAAGGTCACTAACAATTGATAGTGAAAAACCGGTAATTGAAAAAGAACTTGCCGATGGTTCTAATTATAAACAATATATTGCAAGTTACATAAGTGAAGGAAATAAAATATATGGTCTTTTAACTATTCCAAAAGGTGATATGCCAAGTAGTGGTTTTAGTGCAATCGTGTTTTGTCACGGATATATACCGCCTAGTCAATATGTAACCACCCAAAAGTATGTTGAATATGTAGATTATTTAGCAAAAAACGGTTTCGTGGTTTTTAAAATTGATTTTAGGGGGAACGGAGAATCGCAGGGTAATGCTAATGGGAGTTACTTTTCACCCGGTTATACAATTGATGCAATTAGTGCTTTAAAAAGTTTACAAAAAGATGATCGTATAAATGCAGAAAAAATTGGAATATGGGGACATAGTATGAGTGGTAATGTAGTTATGCATTCTCTTTTAGTTTCTAATAATTTTAAAGCTGCGGTTATTTGGGCAGGTGCTGTTTATAGTTATAAAGATTTTGCAAAATATAGAATAAATGATAATAGTTATGCACAAAGACCTTTCGGCTCTCCGCAAAACCGTGAAAATCAAAACCTTGAACAGGTTTTAAAATTTCGTGAAGACCCATCTCAAATAGATTTTAATGATAGTTTTTGGAAAAGTGTTTCGTTAACTGAAAATATTAATTATTTAAGTACACCTTTACAAATTAATCATGCTATAACTGACCCTGTTGTAAATATTGGCTATTCAAGGGATTTAGTACAAGTTTTAAAAAACAATAATAAAACTTACGAATTTTATGAATATAAAAGTGGAGGACATAATATTGAGTCACCTTATTTTGAGGAGGCAATGAAAAACACCATAGACTTTTTTAATAAGTACCTGAAATAAAAAAGGGCTCTATAAAAGAGCCCTTTATTGTATATATTAAATCCATATATTTTTAATTATTGTCATTTGGCATTGATCCTCTAAAACCTTTAATTCTCTCGTGCCCAAAACCAAACTTGCCTAAATCTAAAATTGATAAATCAATTCCATTATCTTTTGCCCAGTTCTCAAATTCTGTTCTGTATTGTTCCATAGCTTTCTGTTTTTCTTCTCTTAGCATTCCATATGTATTTGGCCTATTATTTTGTCTTTCACTTAATTTTTCAAGCAAAGCATTTTTTTGTTCTTCAGTTAGCTTTCCATCTGCTACATAAGAATTTATTTTTTCTTCTAGTTGTGTATTGTGTTCTTGCTGAAACACTTGCCTTTGTTCTTGCACAAAGTTTGTCACCTCATCTTTATTTAAGTTAAACTTTTCTGCAAGTTTTTCTATCATAGGAGATAAATTAGCATTATTTTGGGCGTAAGTTCTGTTTGCACCAAAAATACCCAACCCTCCTATTAAAGCAAGTGTTAATGTAGGTACTATTATTTTTTTATTCATTGTTATCACCTCATTTCTGTTATTCTCCTTGTCATTCTGAATCAGACGAAGGATTATGAAGAATCCCGCCTTGACAGGTATTCTCCTCAAATTTATATAACTTAACAAATAGACTATAAATAATGTTTCTGAAAAAATACTGATAGTTAATTATTTGTTTTATAAAATTTATAGTTATATTACAATTAAGTGTATATGCCAAATGAATTAATGCGTTCACCAGCTAGCTTTGAAGTTGTATCAAGCTTAGATAGTGTTCTTTTTGAAGTATCTCCTATAGAACCTTCTTTTCCACAAACTGTAGTACCGGTTGAACGACTAGGTTTTGCAGACCGTAATTTTAAATCTGCAACTTTATATGGTGGAGATGGAATGAGAGCTGAGGTTAGTAGACGGTATGATTTATATGAAAAGGCTGCTTATTATTTACTTACTTCTATGGAAGGGAATAATGAATATGAATTGAGTCTTATTAGATCTTCCAAAGGTGTTGATTTTGAAAAATTTGATATTGATACTTACTATAATGCGCTAACTGTTTTGAGAGTTTTACATTCCTCTTACTGTTTGTGTGAGCTACAACATACTAACCCTGGTGCCTATGCGCTTATATGGGCAGAACGACAATGGAATGGTAGGGTTATAACACCTTTTGAAATTGAAAACTATAACAGAGCTGTTGCTATTATTCAACAGGGTTATGCTGAATATCCTAGTAGATACCCAATACCCCAACCTCAAGAAGTTTTAAATGTTGGATAACTATAAGCCGGATTCTGTATCCCGACTAGGTCGGGACGCCAGTAATTTATCTAAGCCTCTACCATGTGCTTTTAACGAATCGAGCAGATTCTCGCACTAATTTGAGTTGCTGCAAAATAGGATTACCATGTTTCACTTTTTTTCATATTCAAAGAACTTAGAAAAAAACTCATCTCTGTGGTTCTCAAGCAAAGTTAATTCTTTACCTGCCTTTTTTAAATTTCTTTTAAAAGGACTATATGTTACCATAGGGAGCTTACACCCCCATTTTTGCTCTATGCAGTCCGGACTTTCCTCACCGATTAAATCGGTGCTACTAGCCATTATCCTTGTGAATTATACCATAAATATTGTAAAAAGTACATATAAAACCCGAACCTACAAGGTTTTCCCTCAACGAGAAGATTTATGGGGGGTGTATAATTAACCAACTTCCTCCCATTTATGATAGAATACTTGTGATAAAAATTCTTTTATTTGATATTTGGATTTTGTAATTTGTTATTTTGTTTATTGGGGTGTTGTGTAATGGTAGCACGCAGCGTTCTGGCCGCTGTAGTTAGGGTTCGAGTCCTTACACCCCAGCCACGCACCAGTCGGTGCATGGCAAGCCACTTGTTGGTGTAGGCATCTCCGGAACTGTGCGTAGGTCCTGTACCGTCTGGTACATGTACAATAATTACCCTATAATCAAAATAATGAACTTCCATTATGTTTATGTACTAGAAAATAAAGAAAGTGGGTTTATTTATGTCGGTCAAACAGAAGATTTAGTATTAAGACATAAAAAACATAACAAAGGAGAAGTAAAATCAACTAAACCATATATTCCTTTAGTTCTTATTTACTACGAAGCATACAGTAGTAAAAAAGATGCACTGAAACGAGAAAAATATTTAAAAACCACAAAAGGTAAAACTACATTAAAAACCATGCTGAAAAACTATTTTATGAACTGATTTATGCCTATATAAAAGCAATATCAGCTCTTGAAGTTGTTAACTTTACTGATCTGTCTATTTTGCAACCTATAGATCTATAGCCCCTTCATATTAGAATTGACATTTACCTGGTATAAAAATACATTTAGTATAAATGGAACCTATAAAAAAGATACTTATTTTGTAATATCTCTTGAAAAATTATTGCTTATGAAAGCAATTGCAATGCATATAGGAAAATATTTAAATGATACTAAATTAATTGCGCAAAAAATAAGTAAGGATCAATACAAAAATTATAGTGACGAACGATATAAAGTTGATAAAATTTTAGAAAAAATAGAAGACATTCAATATATAGAAAAAAGAGGCCCTTTTAATTGATTCGAGAAATTTATATTTTGGATTAATGTTCTTGTTATAGTGGGTATAACCTATTTTAAAACCCTCCATTTATTATGTCTAATTTTTCTAAAAAACACAAACACCTGTTCATGTTTTTTAGTATATTTAGTTTCGCCTCTATGTGCCAAAACTGTCATTGTGTTTTGGAATAATAGATTAACTACTATATATACTTTTATTACTTTGAAAGATTTTGTGGTCTGGGTATATTTTAAATTGGGATGGTTATAGAAGTTTTATTAAACAATTTTTCTTAGTACGGTTATTTACTTATTAGCTAAGTATTTTTCTATTATTTCTATATCTTTAAAATGTTTTGGGTTTTGTTTACTATATTCAGTTTTAAATTTCAAAATGTCTTCTAGCGATGCAAAAGGTATCCCTTTTATTAAAACAGCCCGTTTTCTAAGTTCTGTAAAAGTTGGATTAAACATACCTTTATTTACATCTAAGTACAGTTCCACTTTATTTCTCTTTAAATAGGTATGTCCAAGTTTATCCTTATACGTAAAATTAAGTACTTTCCACAATCCACTTTTTTTACACGTATTAAATATCTCCGGCACAACCACTATATCAATATCTCGAACATTTTTGAGTCTTAGAGCTCCTAAATGTCCACTGCCTACTACCACATAATCTTTGGGATTAAAATTTAGGCTTTTGATTATTTTAAATAAATCGATAATAATTATAATTTAATTTTTTCTATAATTTTATCTTCTAAAATATACCAACTTTGTGTGGTGTTTTCTAAAAATCTGTAATGAATTAAATATCCGAAAAATAAAAATAATATCGGAATCCAAAGTGCTACTAGAATTGATTCTTTTGTTACTATAATTACAATTGATATTATTGAAAAGACAATCCCAACAAAAATAGTTACCAGTAAATGAATAATTCTCTCATGCTGAATTCTTGCAATCATCAGTTTGTGCTTTTCTAGAATAATTTTCCAATCTGCAGCAGATTTTGAAGACAAAACCTTTTTAATTTCTAAATTATATTCTTTAAACATTAAAATAATAATATCACAAAAGTGATGGGGGTAAGAAAGTTTCCGATCCAGATCTGGAACTTATGTTATTTATACTTATTGTTTTACAAAAGTTATAGCGCTTCCAGATTTATTTGCTCTACCTGTTCTTCCTATTCTATGAATATAATCTTCAAATGTATCGGGTAAATCGTAATTAATAACATGTGTAATGTCATTAACATCAATTCCACGAGACGCTACATCAGTTGCTACTAATATAGTAACTTGATTACTTTTAAATAAACTTAACGATTTAGTTCTCGCTGATTGTCTTTTGTTTCCGTGTATTTCGTCAACACTAAAACCACGTGTTCTAAGCTCTTTTCCTAAATTATTTACTCCAAATTTTGTTCTTCCAAAAATCAAAACCTTTTTAAATTCAGTTTTAATTAACATTTCATGCAATAATTCTATTTTACTATTATCATTGTTGTATTTAACAACATCGTGGCTAATATTTGCTGCAGCTGTGTGATTAATTACGTTTATTTTTACCGGATTATTTGAACTTTCATTAATTAAATCTTCAATTTTAGGTGAAAGTGTTGCAGAAAAAAACAAAGATTGTCTATTTTTAGGAAGTTCTCGTATAAGTTCTTTTATTTCTACCACAAATCCCATATCAAACATTCTATCTACCTCGTCTAATACTAAAGTATTAAATTTAGAAATATCCAGTTGGTTTCTTCTCATTAAGTCTTTTAGCCTGCCAGGAGTTGCAATTACAAAATTGTAATCTCTTCTTAAATCTTTCATTTGTCTACCCATGCTAGCTCCCCCGGTTAAAAGTACTGAATAAATAAATAATTCTTTTCTAAGTGAATAAAATTCCACATTAATTTGAGAGGCAAGTTCTCTTGTTGGGGCAATTATTAATATTTTTTCTTTTCTATTATTTATAGCCTTTTCTATTAAAGGAATTAAATATGCAGCAGTTTTTCCTGTTCCTGTATTAGCAAGACCTATTATATCTTTACCTTTTAAAATATGAGGAATTGTCAATTCTTGTACTGCAGTAGGAACAGTAAAGCCTTTATTTAAAATATTTAATTTTAATGTTTTATTAATAGGTAGTTCGTCGTATGTACTTTTAACTACATACTCTTCTTTTTTAGGTTCGTTTTCTATTTTACTTATAAAGCCTTCAATATTTATAGCTTTTTTATTATTAAATCTATTACCTCTACCTCTATTTCCTCCGTTAAATTTTCTTTTACCTTGATAACCACCTCTATTATTGAATGATTTTTTATACATATATTTTATTGTGAAACGTTAAAAAGGAAATAGTTATAGCTTAAGTTATTGATTTAACTAAAGGGACTATTATATAAGCACTAATGCTTATTGTGTCCCTCGAAGCTTATTAATAAAGTATTGCGAAGAAGGACTGAAAATCTTCCTAAAATTTCAAACGAGGAGAATTGTACCACAGTTGTATAAATAAAGCCACTAAAAAGTCTACTGCAAAAGAATCTAAGCCCGCTTTTTAGTATAAATGCTTATATACTACCTTTAGTATAATAGTGCTAACCAAGGTTACAGGAACAGCTATTAACGCTCCTACCACGCCCAAAACAGACCCTCCAATAAGAATTGCAAGCATGGTAATTAAAGGGTTAAACCCAACGGCCTTTTGCATTACTTTTGGAACAATAAAGTTATTTTCCAACTGCTGTACTATAATGTACAGACCTATTACACCTATACCTTGAATAGGGGATTGTCCAAAGCCTACAATTAACGCAGGTATAACCGAGATAATTGGTCCCACTATAGGTACCATTTCAAGCAAACCTGCTATTAAAGCAAGTGATGGGGCATAGTTTACTCCCAAAATAAGTAATCCAATGTAACTCATTATTCCAATAATTAACATTAAAGTTATTTGACCTCTTAGCCAGTGTCCTAGTTTTATCTCTACTTCTTCTGTAATATCCTCGGCGTCTTTTCTGCCTGATTTTGGAATTAATTTTATAAAATATTTTTTAATATTTACAAAATCTATTAAAAGATAAGCTGTAAATACCAATATAGTTAAACTTAAGAGTACTCCAGAAAATGCTCCTACCGTGGTTTGAAGTGCTTTTGTGCCAATATTTGATAACTGTTCTGTAATTTTCGTATTTAAATTTTGTGTGTAAGGAGCTAGTTCAGGTATTTTAGATAGATTTTCTAAGTATTTTGGAAAATTATTTGCAAGTGCAATACTTTGATTCACCATTGGTGTAACTGCTAAAGCTCCAATTCCGAATACAACAATAAGAAAGGCAAAATATATTAAGATAACAGAAACATTTCGAGGTAGACCTTTTTTTAGTAAAAACTCTACTGCAGGATTCAACCCAAATGCAATTATTAAGGCTATAAAAAGCGCAATAATAATAGTTTTTGTTTGACTAGCCACCCAAACACTAGCTAAAACAGCTAAAAGAGTCAAAATCGCCTTTGTATCGATTACAATTTGGTGGTTTTTCATATTAACTTCATAATACTATACTTTTTACCTTTTATGAAAGACTTTTATATTTTTGTATATATTCCAGAGCTTTTTTGCGGTTATTAAACCAAACCGTTTGCGGAAAGTATTTTTTAAAATAGGTCATTTGCCTTTTTATATACTGTAAATAGCTTACTGTTATTAAGTTTTTGGTTTTTTCTATTGAGGATTTATTATTTAAATAATCTCTCATCTCTTTAAAAATAAAACCTGTAAAAAGATGTGATTTTGGATATTTTAAATTTAGCCACTCAACCTCTTTTTTTATTTCCTCAAAATTTTCATCTATCCAATTTTCTATACTTTCTTTATAGTCTTTTTTTTGAAGACCAATATATAAATAGCCTGCTGTTTTGCAATGTTCTTTTAGTGAAAAATACTCTTCATTTTTTTGTTTAGATTTTATAATTTCAATCTTTCGTATTAGTCTTTGTTTATTATTTTTTTCTGAATTATTTAAAGTTTCTATATTAAAGCCTTCTTTTTTTAATATTTGCTGAATTTCAAACAGTGTCTTTTTTTGTAATTTTTTTCTAAATAGAGTATTTCTTTTTACTTTAGATAATGATGTGTTTCCAACCAAAGATGAAATATACATTCCGGTTCCACCGCATATAATAGGTGTACTCTTTTCTTTTATTATTATTTTTTTTGTATATTCTACAAAATCCCCTGCACTATATTCTTTATTTGGTTTTAATATATTGTACCCATAGTACTTTATTCCATATGTAATAAGGGGTGACCCCATAATGGGGTGACCCCGTTTTAAATCCCCAATTTTTATTTTGCCTGTGGAATAGTTTAATTTTTTATATATTTGTCTGGAGTCTGCAGATATTACATATGTTTTGTACTTATTAGCAATTTCTATAGCCAAATCCGTTTTTCCGCTTGCTGAAGGACCAAGGATGATAATTATTTTATTGTCTGTCGATTTTTTCATATAAATATTTTATTCTTAACGACTTATTATTCTCAAATTATCAAATTTCAAAATCCAAATAACAAACAAATCTCAAATGCCCAAATGTTTAGAAAATTTAACACTCAAACTTGTATTTTGAAACTTGGTGTTTTTATACTTGCCCGCACAAGTAGGGAAATTACATCAATTCCTATATTCTTCGTATACTTTCATCAGCCTTTTATGCCTTTCTTTTTTTATTCCTAAAGGTATATTATTTTCCATGTGTTTTGTAGCAGGGGTTCCTGTCCTTGGTGAGTATATTGATATATAAGCTACCCTAAATTTCATTTTTTCAAAAAGTTCTATGGTTTTTTCAAAGTCTTCTTCTGATTCTCCAGGAAATCCAACAATAATATCTGTTCCAAATTCCATATTTGGGGTTTCTTTTTTTATCTCATTTACTAATTCTAAATATTCTTCTACAGTGTGTCTTCTGTTCATTACCTTTAATATTGCGTTACTCCCACTTTGTATAGGCAAGTGTAAAAACTTTTCAATTTTTGGTAGGGCTAATGTTTTTACTAAATCTTGGGTAAAATCCCAAGGGTTTGATGTTATAAATTGTATTTTTTTAACACCTACTATTTTATGTATTTCCCTTAATAATTGAGCAAACGGATGTTTCCCAATTTTCTTTCTTGTTTTAAGTTTTTGGGTGGGAGTTAACATCCAACTGTTTACATTTTGGCCTAATAACATAATGTTACTGTAACCTCTAAGTACTGCATGATTAACCTCTCGCAATATTTCTTCTTTAGGTCTAGATATTTCTTTTCCCCGGGCATAGGGTACTACACAAAATGTGCAAAAATTATCACAGCCATAACTAATATTTATAAAAGCAGTTTTACTTTCATCTCTTTTGGCTTCAATTTCAAAATCGCGATTTTGCAATGTTTTTAATCCCCAGTCATCAATTAACTTTTTTTTATATAAAATACTAGGTAGCTTGTGTTCTTCGTTTGGAGCTAAAAAATAATCTGCCCAGGGCATTTTGTTTTTTAATATTTTTAGGTCATATCTTTGCCTTTCTCCTTTAGCGCTTCCAACCATACAGCCTGTTACAAAAGTAAGTGGTTTGTTTTTACTTATAACTTTTTTGTTACCTTTTTTTGTTACCCACCCTTGTTCTTTATATTTAATTCCAAATCCATAAACTTTATCTTCACTTGCTTGCCTTACACTACACGTGTTTATTATAACAACATTTGCCTCTTCCACTTTTGGAGTATTTATAAAGCCTAATGCTTCAAGAACTCCTGCCATTTGTTGACTGTCTTTATGGTTCATTTGGCAACCATATGTCGCTATGTAATATTTTGGTGTTTTTACTTTCATACGTGCGTTTTATTATACTATAAGAATATTAAGTACCAAAATTTTAAAAATAATATAAGGCTTTATGTAGAAGGTTTAGGGGTAGAAGATTCAAAAACCTGTCTTATTATCTCTTCAATGGGTATTTCTTGAATATCTAAGTCATCTACCGGTAAATCTTTTAACATGTTACTAGCTTTTTCTCTTATCTTATCTCTTGGTATTTCAAACGAAATTTTAAGCGGATCGTAGCTTATTATTTTCCCATATTTTTTAAGAATGCTTTTCTTCACCTCTTTTAGAAAAATAAGAGTTATAGTTTTGTTTTTAGCATATTCTTTTACTAGATTATTTAATTTACCATCATATCCAATTTCGCCCTTGTTTATTATTATTACCCTATCACATAATTCTTGCACATCTCCCATGTAGTGGCTTGTAAGAATAATGGTGGAATTATATTTTCGATTATACTCTTTAATAAAAACCCTAAGTTTTTTTTGTATTACTACATCTAAACCTATTGTTGGTTCATCAAGAAATAGCATTTTGGGAGTGTGAATTAACGAGGCAATTAGCTCGCATTTCATTCTTTGACCCAGACTTAGTTTTCGTACCTGTTGATTAATTATATCTTTTACATCTAGCATTTCTACAAGCTCTTCTAAAAGAATCCTATACTTTTTTTCAGGTACTTCATATATTTCTTTATTCAAGTTAAATGTTTCTATTGCAGGTAAGTCCCAAAATAATTGGTTTTTTTGTCCCATTACCATACTAATTTGTTTTAAAAAAGAATGCTTTCTTTCGCTAGGTGTATTGCCCAGAATTTTTATATATCCTTCACTTGGATAAAGTAGACCGGAAAGCATTTTTAAGGTGGTTGTTTTACCTGCACCATTTGGACCTATAAAACCTACCAGTTCTCCTTGATTTATATTAAAGCTAATATTATTTACAGCACTAATTGTATTATACTTTCTTTTAAAAACAGCCTTTATGCTAGCTTTTAGACCTTCTTCTTTTTTGTGTACTCTAAAACTTTTAGATAAATTTTTTACTTCTATTGTGTTTTTCATTCTTTTAGCTACTTGCACTCGAATAATTTTTTAATCCGTTTTTCCACAACAAAATCGCTATAATTAAAAAAGTTGTAAGTGCTGTAATTTGGTAGGCAAATAATTCTAATGAAAAACCTCTAAGTAAAAAATAAAAAGGGGCGTATGCTATTATTGCAATTGGAATCAAGGTCACAAATAAAGGTTTTATTAGTTTGGGATATATTTCTAAAGGATAGTTTTGTAAATCTAGTAGATTATTAAAAACACTATGCATTTGTCCTGTATCTTCCCACCAAAAAGTTATTATTGATATAGTAAAATAATTTAAATATAAAATCACAGAACTTATTATTAAAGATATTATAAATAGTATATAACTTCCTTCTATGCTAACGTTTTTTACACCTGTGTAAAAAATAACAAAAGCAAATAAAAAAGAGGGTAATGTTGTAAATAAAGCGAATTGATTTGTACAAATAGAAAAAACTGTATTTATGGGTTTTATTAAAAATTTATCTAATTCTCCTCTGTTAATTAGATTTGTAAGAAACCCGGCTGCTCCACCGGTAAATGACCAGAAAATATAATATAAAAATTGTGTTATGCTAAATAAAATCATTATTTGGTAGTATGTCCATCCTCCTAGAGAGTTTATATTCTTAAAAAGAATGTTCAAAAAAAATAATGCAAGTAACATGTATCCATAGGTTCCAAGAATAACAGTTGTGAAGTCTGTCCTATATTCTATTAGACTCATTATATTCATTTTTATTGTATTTATATAATACGTTTCGTATTTTTTAAATCCCGACAGATTCATATTGTTTTATACCTTTTTGGTATATAAATTTATATAGTATTGCTAAAATAGTTATCCAAGTTACCTGTATTAAAATATTTTCTAGTGCTTGATCAAAGGAAACCTTCCCTAAATAAATAGATACTATTGAAAAATGCATAAATTTAAAGGGTAGATATTTTGAAATATTTATCAAGGTTTTTCCAAGTAAATCTAGTGGAAATACAGAACCGCTTAATATATCTGTAACCCTTCCAAATATAGATCTAGCCCCATTAATATTAATTGTCCAAAAAGAAATCATTCCAAGTAAGGTATATATTAAATGATTTATTAATACTCCCAAAATCAGAGATATTGTAAAAATAAGTACAGTACTTAGTTTATAAAACTCCGGATTCCATTTTATAGTGACTAACAAAAGTATGATTGCAGGTAAAACAAAACTTGCAAATTTGTCTGATAAACTTTTTACCAAGAAATATAAATTAAAAATAATCGGTTTTTGTAAAAAAATTGACAGTGTTCCCTCTCTTACACTTTTTTGCAGAAGTCTCGCAGAAGATCCAGATACCGTTAAATTGCGTACAAGGTATGTTACCATGTAGTATAGTATCATTGATTTTAAAGTATAATCCCCAATGCTTTCTTTTTCTTTAAAAACAGCTATCCAAAGTAATATATATACTAGTAATGCGGCTGAGTTTCCTAAGGTACCTGAAAGAATTCTGGCTGGATATGCAAGATTATCCATAAAATTAGCCTTATATACAGCTATATATTTATTCATTGTTTTTTATTTTAACAATTTTGGGGACTTGTTGAGTTATTATATGTTACAGATCCCTACCTAGCAACTTTAACGGTATCTTATATTTTATTATATATAATTCTAGTATATATTTCATTTAAAGTTTTTAAATCGTGTCTTATTAAAGATCTTTTTATTTTATCTCCTTTTTTGGGTTTTTCTATTTCTTCGTTAACTAAATCCGCAATTATTAATTTATATTTTCTAAGGTCTTTTTTATTATGTGTTACGGGTCTAGATTTCTCTTTTGCATAATTAACCATTACTTCCGTTGGAAATTGTGCCTTATTTAAAATAACAATATCTAACTTTTTACCCAAATATTTTTCTATATCTGTTATATGATCTTTTGCGCTGTAATCATATGATTGCCCATATTTGGTTACCAAGTTGCATGTGTATATAATTTTAGCTTTTGACTTATTTATTGCTTTTTTAAAACCATCCACACAAAAATTTACAATTACACTACCGTATAAATCTCCTGGGGTTATAAATATATAATCTGCTTTTTCTATTTCTTTGGCAGCTTTTTTAAATATTTTTGCTTTAGGAATTAATTCTATTTTTTTAATTTTTTTGGTACCATCCCAAAAAACGTTGTCCAAATGAGTTTCGCCAAGTATTTGAATTTTATTTTCCAGAGTAATTAAAATATTGGTTTTATCTAAAGATATAGGTATAACTTCACCATTTATATTTAATAATTTTTCTATTTCCTGAATTGCTTTATACTGAGATTTTTTTATATCTGTTAAGGCCGCTAAAAATAAATTTCCCAAAGTTGCCCCTTCAATTCCTAAACCTTTTGAAAACCGATAAGTAAATAATTCTCTTATTGTATAATTCTTTTTATCATCGGAAAGTGCAATTAGAGCTTTTCTCACATCACTTTGAGGTAAAATTCCAAATTCATCTCTTTCTTTTTTTGCTATACCCCCATCATCTGCAGTAGTAACAATAGCTTTTATACTAATACCTTTTATACTTTTTAGTGCTTGCAATATTACAAATGAACCTGTTCCCCCTCCCACAGTAACTACATTTTTTGTTTGCATATATATATATTTTGACATACTTTATTTTTTTTACTAATTAAAAAACTAAAAAGCCCCCCAAATAAATGGAGGGCTCTTTTGACGCAATGGTGAAACATTGTCTACTACATCTTATTTAACAGCGTCTTTTAAGGATTTACCAGCTCTGAATGCAGGAGTTCTTTGTGCAGGTATTTGAATGGTTTCACCTGTTTGTGGGTTTCGACCCATTCTTGCAGCTCTTTGTCTTACTTCATAAGTACCAAAGCCAGTTACGGTTACTTTTTCACCCCTTTCTAAAGCCTCAGTTATAGATTCTATAACCGCGTCTACTACTCTTTGTGATTCTGCTTTAGTTACGCCTGCTTTCTTTGCTACCATCTCTATTAATTCTGTCTTAGTTGCCATTTTTATCACCTCCCTAATTTGATTTGGTTTAAGGATGTGTTTAAAATCCTTTTACCATGTACTTAAACTAATCCTGTTTATATTCTTAGCTATTTGATTTTTTGTGTCAATGCTTATCATTACTGCATTTACCTGGTATTCTCCTTCTTTTTCCCATTCAAATGGGGTGTTTATACCTTTGTTAAAGCGATTTAGTATAATATCTGTCTTAACGCCAATCACCGAATTTTTGCTTCCGCACATTCCAACATCTGTAATATATGCCATTTTTCTGTCAAAAATTTGCTCGTCGGCTGTTTGTATGTGTGTATGTGTTCCTACTAAAACGGTAGCTCTATCTTTAATAAAGTTAGCCATAGCTATTTTTTCACTAGTGGCTTCCGCATGAAAATCCACTAATGTAATGGCTTTATTGTTTTTTTCTAGGGTATTATTTAGGTAAGAATCTATAGCGTGAAAGGGGTTTTTTACTAATTCCGACATAAAAGTCATTCCTAAAAGAGATACAATTTTTATTTCACCATTTTTTCCAGTGTTAATAGTTAGCTCTCTTTTACCTGGATTCTCTGAATAAAAGTTTAGAGGGACGGCTATATCAAGTTCGTCTATTTTTTTCAAAATCTCTGTATCTCTATATATGTGTTCCCCTGTAGTAAAACCATTTATTCCATAAGAAATCAGATCATTATAATGTTCTAATTTTATTCCACGCCCATTCGTAACATTTTCACAGTTAGCAATTACGATATCTATATTATGCTCTTTTCTTAATTGTGGTAAAAACTCTTTGACGGCCTGTCTTCCAAGCCTACTTACTATATCTCCAAGAAATAAAATATTCATGATTTTATTTGACTCAAGAACTTTAAGAACTTATGAACACCTAGATTTGCCTTATTTGTTTTTTAGTCTATAAGTTTATATGTTTATTAGTTACCTAGCTACTCCTGTAGCTCTTATTTCTCTTATAACTGTTACTTTAACTGTACCAGGATATGTATGATCTTTTTGTATTTTTTCAGCTATATCATTTGCAAGTTTTACGGCTAAAGCGTCATCTAGTTTTTTTGCATCTACTATAACTCTTACTTCTCTTCCCGCAGAAATTGCAAATGCTTTATCAACCCCATCAAAACTATTTGCAGTTTCTTCTAAAGATTTCATTCTTTTTGCAAACGCATCATAATCTTCATACCTTGCTCCAGGTCTTCCTCCACTAATAGAATCTGCTATTTGTACAATTATACCTTCTATGCTATTTGGATGATCTTCGTGATGTTCCCCAACAGCCTCAATTACTTTTGCAGGTAAATTAAATTTTTTCAAATATTCTTCTCCAAGTTCAATATGGCTTCCTTCTTTTTCTGTAAATACCTTACCTATATCGTGTAATAAACAAGCAAGCTTAGTAACATTTACGTCGGCGCCAATTTCATTTGCAATTTTTACACCAATTTTAGTTTCCTCTAAAGTATGTTCTATCATATTTTGCCCATATGAATATCTGTATTTGTATTTCCCCAAGTTTTGAATTATATCTCTTGGCAAATTATATATACCTACTTTATGGCATAAATTTTCACCTTCTTTAAACATTATTTTTTCAATTTCCGCTCTTGTCTTTGCTACAACTTCTTCTATTCGTGCCGGGTGAATTCTTCCATCTTTAACTAATCTTTCTAATGATATTTTTGCAATTTCTCTTCTAACTGAATCAAAACAACTTATTCTAACGGTATCAGGAGATTCATCTAAATCAAGGTTTACTCCTGTTTCTTCTTCAAATGCTCTTATATTTCTTCCATCCTTTCCTATAATTCGTCCTTTTAAGTCTTCTGAAGGTAAGTAAACTGTACTTACAGTATATTCTGATACATAGTCTGTTGCGCCGTGTTGCATGGCATCTACCAATAGCTCTTTTGCTTTTTCTTCAACTTCAGACCTTAGTTTTTCTTCTGAATCTCTTATTTGCTTTCCTATTTGGGTCGATAATTTTCGTTCTACATTTTCTAATATAACTTTTTTTGCGTCTTCTTTTGTTAAGTTAGCCGTGTTTTCTAATTTCTCCAGTTGTTTATCTAAAGTTTCTTGTATTTTTTCTTGCTTTTGTTTAAGCTCCATTCGTTCTTCATCTATTTTTTTGAATTCTTTTTCTAATTCCTCTTTTTTAAAGGATATTTTCTCTTTCTCAATTTCAATATTTTTTTCTTTTTCGCCTAAATTTTTTTCTTGATTTTTTATATGTTCCTCGGCGTTATTTTTTATTTTTAAAGCTTCTTCTTGAGCTTCTAATAATATTTCCTTAGACTTTGCTTTAGATTCCTCAACCTTTTGAATTTTTATATTTTGTTCCTTTTTACTATAATATAGGTAAAAAGCAGTACCACTAACCAAAAAAGCCACAAGCGCAGTTATGAGTATTTGGATATCCATATAATAATCACTAAACAGACATCAAAGAAGCGGGTTTAAAAAATATGTGGTTGAATTAACACACTACTTTATTTGTATAGTATTGTGTTGCTTTAGTTTTAAACATAAAATTCCCAAAATTCTTTTAATGACCATTTAGATTTAATAAATAAACTTAATAACTTATAATTAAAAACGCCCAGTATATAACACGATAATACTATATTTTTGTTAAATCTCCTAACAATATAAGTGTTTTTATTAAATTTTTTGTAGTTAACACTACGTGTTTTTTACGGTATAATAGTAGTAATACTAGAGGTTATTTTTTTAATTTTATAATTCAAAATGCTTGCAAAAAATGTCAAACAAAGTGTAGACAGCGGAAAAAACGAAGCGCTAAAGAGTGCTATTTCGCAAATAGAAAAAGAGTTTGGTACCGGCTCAGTTCTAAAGTTAGGTGAATCTTCAAGAAACCGAGATATAGAAATTATAAAAACAGGTTCTATAGCTTTAGATTTGGCTTTAGGCGTTGGAGGTGTTCCCAGGGGGCGCATTGTTGAAATATATGGCCCTGAATCTTCAGGTAAAACCACGGTTGTTTTACATATTATTGCAGAGGCTCAAAAAAATGGAGGTATATGTGCCTTTATTGATGCTGAACATGCTCTAGACCCAATATATGCCAAAAAAATAGGTGTGGATGTTGATAATTTGTATATTTCACAACCCGATACAGGTGAACAAGCATTAGAAATTGCTGAAAAATTAATTAGAAGTGGGGCTCTTGATATTATTGCAATTGATTCTGTTGCTGCTTTAACACCAAAAGCAGAAATAGAAGGCGAAATGGGTGATAGCCATATGGGGTTACAGGCAAGATTAATGAGTCAGGCTCTTAGAAAAATAACTGGAGCTATTAATAAATCTAATACTACGGTAATTTTTACAAATCAAATTAGAGAAAAAATAGGTGTTATGTTTGGAAATCCTGAAACAACCACAGGAGGTAGAGCCCTAAAGTTTTATGCAAGCGTTCGCTTAGATATTAGAAGAACGGGGAGCATTACAGAAGGTGATGAAATAGTTGGTAATAGGGTTAAAGTGAAGGTTGTTAAAAATAAGGTTGCTGCACCTTTTAGAGTTGCAGAGTTCGATATAATGTTTAACGAGGGTATAAGTAAAATGGGTAATTTGGTAGATGTTGGTGTAGAGCTAGAGGTACTTAAAAAAGCAGGCGCTTGGTACAGTTACAAAGATGAAAATATTTCACAAGGTAGAGAAGCTGCAAAACAGTATTTAAAAGAAAATCCAAAAATTGCAGATGAAATTGAAAAAGAAATATTTAAAAAGGCAAAAAAACAAAATCCAGATGAAATACTGGAACTTGGTAAAAATGCAGCTTCTATTGAAGAAGAGTAATATTCTACCTTTTTTAATTATGTATAAAAAGTATGTCACATAATTTCTAATTGCTCTAATTTAACCTAAGTATTTAGTACAATTGGGCGTCTTATTTATTTTGGGTATAGTTACCAGTATTTCATCAACAAAAAAGAATACAAAAAGATACGTCGTTTTTATTGACGGAAAGTTTGCATTCTCGATAAGTGATTTTGTTTTGGCCAAGTATAAAATAAAAGAGGGTTTAGATTTATCTCATGAATTAATTCATAAGATATTGTTTGAAGAAAATCTTGAATATTTAAAACAACGGGCTCTGGACTTAGTTTCAAGAAGGCCTAGAAGTGAAAGAGAAATTACTAATAAGCTAGAAAATTTACTAAAAAAAAGAATTTCTAAATTTTCCAAATTACTGCAAAATGATAAGGATATAAGTAAATTATTGATTCAAGAAACACTCTATTTTTTAAAAAAGTATGATTATTTAGATGATCTTAAGTTTGCAAATTGGATTGTAGAACAGCGATTAAATCAAAAAAAGGGACCTCTTTTTATTAAACAAGATTTATATAAAAAAGGTGTGAATAAAGAAATAATAAATGAGGCACTTTCTTTAATAGATACTAGTAAATCTATAGAAAAATCTTATAAACAGGCTTTAAAAAAGTATAAAAATGAAATAAACGAATATAAGAAAAAACAAAAAATTTATTCATATCTTATGCGACAGGGTTTTAGTTATGATGATATAAAAGCTCTTTTTGATGATTTCGAGTAAAATATAGATTATAATCAGGATTATATTCGGGGCGTGGCGCAGTTGGCTAGCGCGTGCGCATGGGGTGCGCAAGGCCGCAGGTTCAAGTCCTGTCGCCCCGACCATTTTGAAACAGTGTCAGTCAAATAAAATAATTTAAATTATAAGTTTTTAATATATGAATAAAGTAACAAGTAGACTTAAGATATTAGTGTACGCTAATATAATAAATATACTTTTGCTTCCTATTAAAGGATATTTTATACAAAAAGATTTTTTTCTTTTTCTAAAGCAAGAACCTGTGTTAGTTAATTTATTAATGGAAATTTTTTCTAGTATAGCTATTTCGATTATTTTATTTCCAATTTTTATTTTATTAAAAAGAGCAAAACTTTTATCATCTGTAAAGCCTCTCGATATTTTGTTAACCTACTTTGTTTTGCAAGCTTTATTATTTATATTTTGGGAATACTTATTTTTAGTTATATTAATATCCTAGATATGAATTTAACATTAAATGTCTATTTTTGAAAAAATAAAAAAACTCCGTAAGTATATAGTACTTTAGAATGTTATGGCATTAGAAAGAGTAATGATACAGATATTCTTGTAACTTCCTTGATTTACGAAAACATAAAAAAATCTGATTGTTGGCTTATTATAAATAGCAATGTATATAATATTACAAGCTATATAAATAAGGGGCGTTTGCAATTATCTCATATTGTGGAAATGATGCCTCAGAGCCATTTACCAAAATACATTCGCAAGGGGCTTGGAATATATTAAACGATTTTTTAGTTGGACAATTAAACTAGAAAAGAGATAAACCTTTTTATGTTGTAAGTGTATACTGGGTTTATGTTCAAGATTTTATCTGTTTTTGCATTTTTTTTAATTGGTTTTTTATTGTTGGGTTGTACTTCTCCCCAAGTAAATACTGTAAATAATAGTGATATTGTTTTGGATAGTGATTTTTCTTTACAATTATTATCAAATGAAGGTGGTAGAGTAGACTGGTCCCACTCAAACAATTTAATAGCTTTTGATAAAAAAGGTTCAAATGGATTTTATTCAGTATATACAATAAATTCAAATGGTAGTAACGAAACTTGTATATCGTGTTCCATTTCTGATTTTAAATATAACGTTGGGAATCCTGCATGGCACCCAAACGGAAAATACTTAATTATTCAAGTACAAACTAAAAAGTCTAATATATTTTCAAATCTTTCTAATCCTGGTAAAGGAGTAAGCAACGATTTGTTTTTGATAGATTCAACAGGCACCCATTTTTGGCAATTGACTAATTTATCTAAGAGTAGGTATTTTTATGGTGTTTTACACCCACATTTTTCACATGATGGTAATAAAATAGTTTGGTCCGAACTACAAAGCTTAAATACTTGGGCCTTAAAAGTTGCCGACTTGTATTTTGATAATGGAACACCTAAGCTCCAAAATATTAAAACATATCAACCAGGTGACACCGCACGCTTTTATGAAAGCCATGGTTTTACTTTAAATGATTCTGCAATAATATTTTCGGGTACTCCCTATAAAAGCCAAAGTACTTGGGGTAATGATATTTTTACACTTAATTTAAGTAATGGTACAGTTGTGAATTTAACAAATACCCCTAAAAAATGGGAAGAGCATGCAAACTTGTCTCCTGATGGTAAAACAATAATTTACATGTCTTCCGATAATCCCGGATATTTTAAGTATGATTTGTGGAGTATGAATATAAATGGTACTAACAAGACTAAATTAACCCATTTTCACGATTCTAATTCAAAATATTTTTTTTCAAAGGTGTCTGGTCCTGCAGACAGTTCTTGGAATAAAGAAGGTACTAAAATTGTATTTTATATGATCTCTGACTTTCAAGAGACTTCTGGTAAAATATACGTAATAAATTTAAAAAAATAAAATGCATATTACAATATATGGTTCTATTAGCATAAATGGATATGTGGCTGATTTAGAAGAAAGAACCGAGTGGGTTAGCAGTATTAGTAAGGGATATATAAAAAACTTGGTAGAAAATTATGATGCTGTAGTATTGGGTAAACATTCTTATGAAGCTAATAGAGCGGACTTTCCTTATGGTTCGTGTTTTAATGTTGTTCTTTCTAGTGATTCTAATTTATATCAGGCAGATCAAAAAATACTTTTTACAGATAAAAGCCCAAAAGATTTAGTAAAATATTTGCATGAACGCGGTTTAGAAAAAGCTTTGGTAATTGGTGGTGGTATAACAAATACTAGGTTTTTAACTGAGAATATTGTGGATGAGATTTTATTTAGTGTGCACCCATTGATTTTGGGAAAAGGGGTTAAAGTTTTTAACGACTTTGAAGGAATGCATGGTTTAAAATTGATTGATTTTAAGAATTTAAACGATGACTTATTACTAATGCACTATGAAGTGAAAAAATAATTTTATTATCTTTGTTTATTATGCAAAATTCTTTGCTCTTTGAGAATTCGATAGTTTTGTTTAAGAATGTTTTGTATAAAAACGTCACCGAGTATGCTATGTATCAGGTTTTAGAATCATACTTTAAGTCAAGTGATTTCAATTATGTTGTACCCAAAGTAGATTTTGAAGATATAGATATAAATTCAATTACAAAGCTAACAAAAAACGGTAAATTTTCTTTTTATGTACCAGAAAGTTTAAATGTTTCTTATAACCACAAACTTGTGGAATTAGGATATTATAATTTGTGTTCTTATACTTATTTGTATAGAAATTTAAAATATCCTTTTCGTAATGTTAGTGACTCTAATTTTGAAATGCTTTCTAAATCTAATATTGAGGACCAAATTGAAATAGCAAAAGTATGCTTCCCTGAAAAAAATAATAAAGAATATACTGAGCTTTTTGAACATGTTTCTAATAAAAATATAAAATCAAAGTTTTTTTATAACATACTAGAATATGTTCAAGGAGAACCTGCCGGATTTGGTTTTATATTAATTGATACTGAACTAAAACTTTCATATATGCATAACGCTGGTGTTTTACCTAAATTTAGAAGAAACGGGTTATTTTTAGCTCTGTTAAAATATAGGTGTAATTTATCTTTGTTAAATAAAGTACACGATTTGTTTGCTATAGTTGAAACAAGTAATCCTTCGTATGGTGCCTACATAAAACTCGATTTTAAACCTGTAGAAAAATATTTTGTATACACTTTAAAATAATCTTTAGTATTATACTTATCCAATATGGTTAGTTCTGCGCAAATAATTAATTGGCTTTTGCTTTACAGGTATTTTGTTTTATTTCCATTAATTGTGGTTGAAGGTCCTATTACTATGATTTTAGGTGGTTTTTTATCTGCAACAGGTCATTTTAATGTAATTATAGTTTACGTTTTGTCTGTTTTTGGAGACCTTTTGGGTGACTTGGGGTACTTTTTTTTAGGGTATTTTGGTAGAAAAAAATTAATAAAAAAATGGAGGTATTTGCTTAGAATAAACGAAAGCACTTTAAAAAAAATTGACACTCATTTTGAAAAGCACAAAGGAAAAACACTAATGTTTGGAAAACTTTCTCATGGTATGGGTATGCCTGTTTTAATTTCAGCGGGAATTTCTAGAATGCCCATTAAAGATTTTTTATGGTTTAATTTTTTGGCAACTTTACCTAAAGCACTAATTTTGGTTCTTATTGGTTTTTATTATGGAAGTGCATTTGTTACTATAAACAAATATTTAAAATATTGGGGGTGGGGGTTTGTATTTTTATTTGTATTAGGAATAAGTATATTTTACTTACTTAGAAAAGTTACGAACACTCTGAAAAGCGAAGTGTGATTTTTATTATCGGTAAAAAATAAAGCTATTCTCTTTTTCCTTCCTGCTACTTGCTTCTTATACTATACTAACTCTATGCTTAATCCTGATATTTTAATGCACTGGTTATTAATATATAAGTATTGGATATTACTGCCTTTAGTTATAATTGAGGGCCCTATAAGCTCTATAATCGGTGGTTTTTTAAGTTCTACCGGTTTTATGTCATTGTTTATTGTTTATCCTATTTCCATTGCCGGAGATATTATGGGAGACAGTTTTTATTATGTATTTGGCTATTTTGGAAGAGAAAAGTTTATTAAAAGATTTGGTAAATATATTGGAATAAAACAAGATTTAATAAATAAACTTGATACCCATTTTGATAAATATCCTGGAAGAAGTATTTTTATAGGAAAAATATCGTATGGGTTGAGTATACCCATTTTGTTTGCCGCAGGATTTACAAAGGTTTCATATACTAAATATTTAAAATATAGTTTGTATGCAACTATGCCAAAATGTTTAGTTTTAGTGTTAGTTGGTTATTACTTTGGACATACCTATAAACTTATATTTGCTTATGTTAAATACGCTTCTGTTGCTGTTTCACTAATTATAGTTTTAGGTATTCTTATTTATTATGTTATGATAAGGGTAGCGCGGTATTTTGAGTCGAAGTATTGATTTTTTGTATAAATTTAGATTATAAAAATGGCGTACAAAAATGTAAATTTTAAAGAACAGAGAGTTGGAGTTTTTATAGATGTGCAGAATATGTATTATTCCTGCAAAAACTTATATTCCTCTACACTTAATTTTGGTGAAGTTTTGCAGACAGCAGTAGGGGATAGAAATTTAATTAGGGCCTTCGCTTATGTTATTAAAGCAGATGTTGGTAAAGAACAAGATTTTTTTGACGCTTTAGAGTCTCAAGGTTACGAGGTTCGCGCAAAAGATCTACAAATATTTTCAGGTGGTGCAAAAAAAGGTGACTGGGATGTTGGTTTAACAATTGATGCGGTTACACTGGCTGCTAAGGTAGACGTTGTTGTTTTGGTAACTGGAGATGGGGATTACATTCCTTTAGTTCGTTATTTACAGAATACTCAAGGATGTAAGGTAGAGGTTTTATCGTTTAAAAAAACAACTAGTAGTGCACTAATTGAATCTGTAGACATATTTACCGATTTAGCTGAAGACACAAAAAGATTTTTGGTGAATTATAAAAGAAAAGGCTGATTTACGTGTACTTTATGCTTTTGTAACGTCTTAGTATGCGATATTAGATAATAGATAATAGATATTAGGTTTTTCTTTATCTATTATCCACTATCCTTTATCCATATGAATTTCCCTATTAGTCACTTTCCACTCTTTCTACTTTTATATAAAATACCTATATGGTCAAAAGGAAAAACTTAAAATTAAGAGGAGAAACCTATTTTTTAATGTATACCTTTTCTATACTGTTTTTAATAGCCGCTTTATACAATTTTTATTTTATAAATAAAATTTTGCCTGGTGTTTATTTAAATAATGTAAACTATTCTGGTTTAACAAGAGATCAAGCGCAAGAGAAAATACATTCGTTAGTTCAAAATACGAATTCACTAAAATTAAAGTCAGAAGATGAAGTTTATGATATAAGTTTTGATAATATTGATTTAAAATTTTTAGAAAATGACACTTTAAATTACTTGTATGATTGTGGAAGAAGCGGTGTTGTTTCTCATTTTTATAATATAATAGGTTTTGTAAAACCCTTATGTTCTACCTCGCTACATTATTCTATAAATAAAGATAAATTAAATGTTCAATTGGCCTCTTATGCAGCCGATAAATTTCCTGAAAATAAAAATGCTTATTTTTATATAGAAGACACTACTTTAAAAATATTAGAGGCTTCTAGGGGTAAACAGCTTAATTTAGAGTTGTTAAAAGAAGATATTTTAAATAATCTGAAAAAGGGTAAGTTTACCTATAATGTTTCTACCTACGATTTTGTTCCAAATATTTATACAAGCGATTTAGAAAAGATAAAAGACAAAGTTAATTATTTTTTAGACTTAAATTTGAGTTTTTCGTATAAAAATAATGTTTATTCTCCTAAAAAAGATCAAAAATTAGAGCTGCTTGCTTTTAAAAATAGTAATGGTTCTGTTAGCATTTTTCCAAATAACCCAGGTATCTCTTCGTATGTAGAAAATTTATCTGCAAATATAAATACAGATCCAAAGAGTTTTGTTTTAAATGTAACAGTTTCTACTGTTCATTTTGAACCCCCTATTGTTGGTGTTAATGTAAAAAAAGATGATTTGAAAAAACAAATATCCGAATATATTGTGAGCTTTGATTATAATTCAGAAACTAATGATGCAAAAGTTATATCTATTAAAGTAGATGAGTCAAAACCAAGTGTTGATGATAATAAATATGGCATTACCGAATTAATAGGTGAAGGGGTTTCGTATTTTAAAGGTTCCGCAGCAAGTCGTGTTAGTAATATTGTAACTGCTAGTAATAAAATTAAAGGTACCCTAGTAAAACCAGGAGATAGTTTTAGTTTTAATGACTCAGTTGGACCAATTACATTAGATGCTGGTTTTAACACAGCTTATGTTATTTCTAAGGGTAGAACTGTTTTGGGTACTGGTGGGGGAGTGTGCCAGGTTTCAACAACTGTTTTTAGGGCGGCTTTAAATTCAGGGTTGCCTATTACCGATAGAACGGCTCATGCGTATAGAGTTAGTTATTACGAGCAAAAATCTCAGTTAGGGCTTGATGCTACAATTTATCAACCTAGTGTTGATTTAGTATTTAAAAATGACACCCAACATTATATTCTGGTTTATGCTAATGTAGATACAAAAAATAGCACTATGTCTGTTCAAATTTATGGAACCAGGGACGGAAGAACCGTAAACATTAGTGATACAAAAATGATCTCACAAATTGCTCCTCCCGCACCAAAGTATATAGAAACTGCTGATTTACCAAAAGGAGTTGTGCATCAGGTTGAATACCCTGCGTGGGGTGGTACTGTATTATTTACTCGTGTTGTAAAAAATAAAGATGGTGAGGTTTTATATAATGACGAATTTAAAAACTATTATGTTCCATGGGCTGCCGTATACGAAAAAGGGGTTTAGGATAATTGATCTATAAAATTACAAAATCCAAAATTCAAATGTCAAATCAATTACAAAGAGATTAATGTCAAATTTATAAATTTTATGATTGGACATTCATTTGACATTTAAAATTTAATCTTTGAAATTTATGTCCATTGGTATTTTTTTAGATCAATTAGGTTAATTAGAAATTAAACTAGTTACTATAACGTAATGTAACCAAATTCTTTTCTCCTGCTTCTTTTTGAATTTCAATGTCTAGCACCTCATTTTTATTTTGAAGTTTGTTGTAATCTATTTGACTCCACTTTTTTAGTATTCCAAGTTGTTTGTAAAACTCATATATTTGGTCTTTTGACAAACTTGTAGTGTAAGAATACGTTTTTAAATTATCCCCTTTATTTGCTGATACAATTTCTGAACTTTCTGGTATTAAGTATACGTATTTATCTTCTGTCCCTTTCACTTTATTGTCAGGGTATGTTGCATTTTCAAAAATAAAAAAGCTATACGAAAGCATTCCAATTGCAAATATTGTAAGTGATGCCATAAATAAATATTTTTTCATATGTTAATGATAACAGAAAACTGTGTGATGTATAAAGTAGGAGAGTATGTTGTATTTTTCTTCCTCAGGGTCACAATCTTATTGATGAAAGAAGATTCACAGGAGCATTGTTAAATTGCTATGGATAGGGTGGTATATATAAGCTACAACAATTTAACAGTTTAGCAATAAAGCAATTTATGCAAGGCATAGTGATTACACTTAAAAGGACAGGCACCAATGATTTGAGGACTTAACCAATTCGTAAAACAATTTTTGCTAAGCCTAAAAAGGTTAAAAAACCAATAACGTCCGTTGCCGTTGTTATAAAAATAGTGGCACTTGTTGCAGGGTCTTTTCCCAACTTTTTCATTATAAGTGGTATTAATGCACCAAAAAACCCTGCATTTATTAAATTTATTATCATAGAAACTCCAACTACAAGACCTAATAGGGGATTATAATTAAACATTGTAGCAATTAGGGCGGTAATTATCCCATTTATTGTTCCATTTATAGCACCTGTACCCATTTCGTTTAGTATTATTTTTTTGCCTAAATTAAAATTAATTTCTTGAAGAGCCAACCCCCGCACTACAACAGCCATAGTTTGGGTTCCTGCGTTGCCTCCCATTCCTGAGACAATTGGCATATATACTGCAAGTAGGACCATTTTTGAAATTGTATCTTGAAACAAACCAACAACAGATGCAGCTAAAAAAGCGGTACCTAAGTTTAAAATTAACCATTTATACCTGTTTTGCACTTTGGCCTTTATTGGGTCTAAAATGTCTTCTTGTTTATTTACCCCTGCAAAGTTGTATATGGTATTTGTTGTCTCTTTTTGTATTAGTCGTAAAATATCATCGGAATGTATTACACCTATAACTCCTTCATTTTCGTCTAGTACTACAATTTTTTCGTGTTCATGTTTTTTAAAAAGTGCTAATAGATCTTTCTCGTTTAAATTATATTTTACGACGGGAGCCTTTTTTATATATTCATCAATTTTTTCGTGCTTGCTATATAGACCTAAAGTATGTCCTTTTAGCTCACCTATAAGTTTTCCATTTTCAACAGCTAAAATGGTTGGAAATTTGCCTGTTCGCTTTTCGTGTTTAAAAATGCTATCTGCTACATCACTGAATTTAGCCTCTTTTTCAATTTGAATATAATTTAAATCCATTAACCCAGCTGCTGTTCTAGGGTTAAATTTAAGCAAAAAATCTACTTTTTCTTTTATATCTTTGTTTAACTCACTTGTTATAGACTCTCGTTTTTTATTATTTAATCTTCTAAGAATGTCGGTAACTTGGTCTGGGTCTAAATAAGTTAAAAATTCAGTTATTTCTGAATTACTTAAAACGTTTAAAATTTCTTGTTGTAAATAATGTGATACTTTTAAAATAACCTCTCCTCTATATTTAATCGGTATATTTAAAAATCCTTCCTTTTTATGATGGTTGTACTGAAGAGATTGAGTGTAAATACTTACTTTACTTTTATTTGTCATTTTGTTTCATTCTTTCTACAACTAGTGAGGATACCCGCTCGATCATTTTTCTAAGTTCAAATGATCTTTTTCTATCACCTCTTTCTGCCACGGCAAATCTTCCTCCTGCTGTTTTATAATAATCGTATATTCCCTCGGGTAAAATACGTATATTTGTTTTGGCAATTACTGAAATGTGTGTAAGCATTTCTTTTGTTGGTTCTATACCCGATTGTTTCAAAATACTGTTTAGATTTTCTGATGTAGTTTCTATATTCTTACTTATATCATCGATTCTTTTATAATATATATCGGTAAAAGCGGGTTTTGGAAGTTTATTAGAGAGGTATTTAAATGACTCGAGGTCTTGTATATTATATCCTTGTCTTCGTAGTTCTTCCAGTGGGAGAGATAAGAAATTTCGTACATATTCATTAATATTTGCATCCTCTACTAATTTTTTGTTGTTATTTCTGTACCAAAATGGCCCTTTTTTAGCATCGAATTGATATGTCCCTTCCGCATCTACCCCATAAGTATCTTTAAAAACCCTTACAGCGTTTTTCAGTGTTTTACCTGTGTCCATAAACTCATCTACAATTAAAACCCGAGATGTTTCTCCTTTTGGTGCAATTTCTTTTGGAGGTAATTTTTCTCGCATAAGCGAAGCCGCTTCTGGACTATCGAACTTCCATGGATCATCTGTTTTACCTATATCCATAAATTTTATTTTGGGAAATTGTATACCCTGTTCTATTAGATGGCTTTCTTTCATCTTTTTTACTAGGAGTAGAAAAAGATAAGCACTAGGTCTTGCAGATTTGTCTAAAAAAACTATAGAATCGTAAGGGTTTTTTGTATCAGCTACGTTTACAATTTGAGATATTAATCTTAAGGTTCCTGGAAGCATATAGGCAGTTTCATTTATATCGGCTTCTCTTGTCAT
>Ga0210057_1001779_pt1 | contig 32072 bp, 35 predicted proteins | sample CryGeyCG2114_010_2_FD_183968 | JGI IMG/M metagenome (GOLD analysis project Ga0210057, IMG submission 183968) | Groundwater microbial communities from aquifer - Crystal Geyser CG10_big_fil_rev_8/21/14_0.10 (SPAdes) (version 2) | ecosystem: Environmental > Aquatic > Deep subsurface > Groundwater ... | reverse complement strand
CTTGTCGTTGCCCGCGCACGGGAGGGCTGGGGCAAGGGCAACACTTCTTGCAGCGCTTTTTGCGAAGCAAAAAACGAAATTCGGCGGCGGCGGAACCCCAGTAGCAGAACGCTTTGCGTTCACTACGGGGCAAGAAGCGAGGGCGGGGCGGGAATTCATTTTCCCCACACCCCTTTTTCTTCCCGCCCCGCCCGAGCGAAAATTTTCAAAAGTCGGCATCGGGATTTTCCCTAAAAAAGGTTCGGATTTTATCCAAAAGAGACAGCATACTACTATAATTTAGATTTTCCCTTCCTTTTCGCGCCTCGCCGCTTCGCGGCTCGGCGCCGAAATGGGGCAAATTTCCGAGACATTTTTTCGCCCGCAGGGCGAAAAAATTTTAACAAATAATAAGGTAAAACATATGACCAAATTCTTTCTCTACGCTCGTAAATCAACCGATGAGCCGGACAGGCAGATTTTGTCTATTGAAGCACAAATTACGGAACTCAAGGATTTTGCGGCAAAAGAACAATTAAACATTGTTCAAACTTTCATTGAGTCGCAAACCGCCAAAGAACCAGGCAGGCCGATTTTCAACGAAATGCTTTCGCAAATTGAAAAGGGCAAAGCCGAGGGAATTTTGGCCTGGCATCCGGACAGATTGGCTCGCAATTCCGTTGACGGCGGAAGAATCATCTATCTTATCGATTCGGGAAAAATCCTTTCGCTGAAATTCCCCACTTTTTGGTTTGAGCCAACGCCACAGGGAAAATTCATGTTAAATATCGCTTTTGGCCAAAGCAAATACTATGTTGATAACCTTTCGGAAAATGTAAAAAGAGGTTTGCGTCAAAAAGTCAGGCGGGGCGAATATCCCGGGGTCGCGCCAACCGGATATCTGAATAATCGGCTAACCAAAAAGATGGTGCCGGATCCTGAAAGGTTTAAGTTGGTCCAAAAGATTTTCAAACTTTACTCTACCGGCGATTATTCTTTGAAAGGGGCGAGAGACATCGTCACCAAAGGTGGCTTGAGAAGCCGAAATGGAAAAGTGCTTTGCGTTTCGAATATCCAAGCAATTCTGGTAAATCCTTTTTACTACGGTGCTTTCAAATTCAACAACGAACTTTATCAGGGCAATCATAAACCGGCAATTTCAAAGAAACTTTTTGATAAATGCCAAGAAATAATGAAAAGCAAAGCCCATCATACTAACCGAGGCGTGAAATTTTACGCTTTCCGAGGACTTTTCAAATGCGGGGAATGTAATTGCTCCATTACCGCCGAAACCCACAAAGGACACAATTACTATCGCTGTACTAAAAAGAAAATCCCCTGCTCTCAAAAATATGTTAGGGAAGAAAGTTTGAACGAGCAAATATCATCTATCCTTCAAAAAGTTTCTTTGCCTGATTCTTGGACAAAAAAGATGATTGCCGAATTGGATAAAGAAAAATATGATAAAGAACGAGCCGACTTTTCTTTTGTTCAAAATCTGAAATCTCAAATCAAGGAATGTAAAGACAAGTTGGACAAACTCTTGGATTTGCAACTTTCCGGCACTATTTCCACCGAAGAATACGCCGAAAAGAAACAAAAAATCCTCAACCAAAAAATTGAGATTTCAGAGAAATTGAGGGCTTTTCAGCAAAAGGGATACTCTTGGCTCGAACCTGCCAAAAACTTCATTTTGGCCTCAAATGAAGCTAAAAAAGTGGCTTCCGGCACCGACCTGACAGAAAAGGCCGAATTTCTCAAAAAAGTCGGCTCGAACCTTGTTTTGGCAGACCAAAACGTAAAATATTTTCCGCGCGGAGCGTGGAAAATACTCGGAAATTTGCCCCATTTCAGCGCCGAGCCGCGAAGCGGCGAGGCGCGAAAAGGAAGGGAAAATCTAAATTATAGTAGTATGCTGCCGGGCTTGGATTCGAACCAAGATTGATGGATCCAGAGTCCATAGGCCTACCATTAGCCGACCCGGCAAATCATTGCAATCTTATCAAAAATTTAATTAATTTTCAATTTTTTATATTGACACTGGTTTTTTACCTTCAAATTGGATTTTTTTGAGTTTTAACGTTTTATCCGGCATCAATTCTGCCTCCAAAATTTTCATTCGTTTTCCATCTTTAATGGTCCAAACGCCCGGTTCTGGATTTAAAGCACGGATTTTCCTCTCAACTTCAATAGCAATTTGCCCGCCATCTTTCTGGGCTTTTTCTAAATCTTTAAATCCCACAAATCCGTCTTCAGCGGAAAATTTTTTCGTATAAGTGGCCTGCGATTCGTCTTGTGGTTGTGATTTAATCTCTTCTCGCAAAAATTTAGGGATGGTTTCAATAAGTAAATCACCGCCTAATTCTGCTAGTTTATTATGCAAGGTTTTATAATTATCACTATTTTCTATTTTCTGTTTTCTATTTTCTAATACTGGTCCGTGATCAACTTTTTCATCAAGCAGAAATAATGTCACGCCGGTTTCCTGTTCCTCATTTAAAATCGCCGCTTGAATAGGGGAGGGACCGCGATATTTGGGCAGGAGCGAGGGATGAACGCCTATTGTCCCGAACCGCGGAATTTCCAAAATTTCCTTGGGGAGAATTTTAGCATACGATGCTACTATAAAAAAATCGAAATTGGAAATTGAAAATTGGAAATTGAAAATTGACAAAACTTCTGGTTGTAATACGGGAATATTATATTTTATAGCCAGAAGTTTTGTGAGTGGGGGAGTGATAATTTTTTTTCTCCCCGTCGGCTTATCAGGATTGCAAACTACTGCCGACGGAATGAATCCGGCATTAATTAATTTTTCCAGAATAATGGCGGCGAATTCCGGAGTGCCAAAAAATAAATATTTCATAAATTTCTAATTTCTAAATCCCAATTCCTAATAAAATGTTCAATGACTAAATGCCTAAATTCTTATTAGACATTAGAAATTAAGAATTAGTCATTTTTAGGAATTTTGTACGCTTCTTTTGTTCTATCAATAAATAAAATTCCATCCAGATGGTCAATTTCATGTTGAAAAACTCTAGCTAAAAGTCCCCAAGCTTTGATTTTAACTTTGCGTCCGTTCGTATCAAAACCGCTGATAATAACTTTTGAAGGCCTTTCAACAACACCGACCATCCCCGGCACGCTGAGACAGCCCTCCTCTAAAACTTCTTTTTCTTCATATCTTTTAATGATTTCAGGATTAGCTAAGGCGTAAAATTTGCAGCGGCCTTGACTATCCGGCACTTCGGCAACAAAAAATCTCAAATCCAAACCGATTTGGTTAGCGCTTAAACCAATGCCTTTGGCTTCTTTCATAATTTGACGCATCTTTTTAGCCAGCTCTTTTAATTCTTTTTTAGGAATTTCGGAAAAATCAACTTTTTCCAAGGACTGATGAAGAATTTTACTTTCTTTTTGGTCAATGGTTAAAACTTTATGCTTTTCCATTTTTTATTTTTTTCAAAATATTGGGGTATGTTTTGTTTAATACTTTCATAAAATAAGCGCCTTTATTTTTAATACTTTTCCGAGAGGCAACATTTTTGGCTAAAGTAATTAGTTCGGTGGAATTATAATTTTTAGCCAGTTTCATATATAACGATTTATGCTTTTCATCCTCCAAAATTTCGGCCAAAGCCAGACCGGCCGCTTGATAAGCTGTATAAACCCTTGATTCCTTTTTTCTTTCCCTCAGCTGAGCCAAATAGCCCTGAACTAATGATTTTCTCACAGAATTATTTTATAATAAAAATTGGGATAAACCAAATTTTAATGCTTAGACTTTTTGTGGCTTTTAATTTGCCGCCGGAAATCATTGACCAAATTTCTTCTTTAATGAAAATTACTCAACCACTTTTTAAATACGGAGTCCGCTTTTTGCCGCCGGAAAATTGGCATTTGACCTTGGTTTTTCTCAGCTATCAAGACGAAAAAAATTTGTCTTTGGTTCAAGAAGCCATTAAAAATACTGTTTCTCAAGTTAGTCAGCCTCCCCAAATTGAATTAAAAGAATTGGTTTATGGCCCGCTTTCCAAAACGCCCCGAATGATTTGGCTGACCACCTCCGAAAAAACTTCTCAAGAATTAAACGAGGTTAAAAATATTTTGGAGGAGGAATTGCAAAAACAAGGATTAAAATGGAAAATAGAAAATAGAAAATTTCAAGGCCATTTGACTCTCGCCCGGTTTTTTAAATATTTAAAAGCCGGGGAGTTACCGCCTTTAAAAAAAATTGCCGAACCAATGGAATTTGAAGCCGAATCAATTGACTTAATGAGCTCAACCCTTCAAAGAAGCGGCGCTGTTTACGAACCTCTTTTAAAGGTTGACTTTAGAAGGGAAATTTGATTTTTCCTAAATTTCTGATTAAATTAAATTATTGTGCCTAAGAAAAGTATTTTAAGAATTGCCATTGCCACTTCTTTAATTATCCTTATCAGCGGCAGCAGTTTTTATTTTGGTTTTAAATTCGGTTCTTCTCAACAAAAATTATCAGCCCCTCAGGAAAATCAAAAACTAATTAACGCCGATTTTTCTTTATTTTGGGATGCGACTCAAGTCCTTAAAGACAAATACTTCAACATCAAGGATATTAAAGACCAAGATTTACTTTACGGAGCAATCAGCGGCGTCGTTGGCGCCTTAAAAGACCCGAATTCCGTGTTTTTCAACCCCAGCGATGCTAAAAAATTTGAAGAAGACGTCAACGGCAGTTTCGGCGGCATCGGAGCCGAATTGAACTTAACCAATAATCAAGTCATTATTATTGCGCCCTTAAAAAATACTCCGGCCGAAGCGGCTGGTTTAAAAAGCGGGGATATAATTTTGAATGTCAATGATACGCCAATTGCCGGTTTAACCTTAGACGAAGTAATTAAACTTATTCGCGGCGAACCCGGCACCGAAGTTAGTCTTTTGATTTCCCGAGAAGGATGGAAAGAAACCAAAAAATTCAAAATCACTCGCCAAATAATTACCGCTCCAACTTTGGACTGGGAAATAAAACCCAATAACATTCTTTATGTCCGACTTTACAGCTTTAATACCAATGTTTCTTACTTGTTTTATCAAGCAGTTTTAGAGGGAATGCTTAAGGGCAGCCGAGGAATGATTTTAGATTTAAGAAACAATCCTGGCGGTTACTTGGATGTATCAGTGGAAATGGCTGGTTGGTTTTTGAAACGCGGTTCATTGGTTGTCAGCGAACAATTCCGCGGCGGCGAAAAGCAAGATTTTTTGGCTAATGGCAATCAGGCTTTAAAAAACTTCCCTTTGGTTATTTTGGTGAACGCTGGTTCGGCTTCGGCTTCGGAAATTTTAGCCGGCGCTTTGCGGGATAATAGAGAAATAAAACTTATCGGTGAAAAAACTTTCGGCAAGGGGACTGTTCAAGAATTGAAAAATCTTAAAGACGGCTCGGTGATTAAAATTTCCATTGCCCAATGGCTAACGCCAAAAGGCATCCAAATTAATCATAACGGCTTGACGCCGGACATTGAGGTCAAAATGACCGACGAAGATACCCAAAATAAACGCGACCCTCAATTGGATAAAGCTTTGGAATTAATTAATCAACTTGTCAAATGAAAATTATTCTTCTTCAAGATATTAAAAATTTAGGAAAAAAATTTGAAGTTAAAGAAGTTAAAAACGGCTATGCCCGCAATTTTCTCTTTCCTCAAAAGCTGGCGGTTGCCGCCACTGCCGCCGCTTTAAAAAACCTGACCAAACAAAAAGAGCAATGGGAAGTTCAACATCAAAAATTTATTCAAGAATTAAAAGAAGAGGCAAAAAAGCTGGAAGGGGAGACTTTAATCTTTAATCTGCGAATTGACCAAAAAGAAAAGGTCTTTGGTTCGGTTAGTAAAAATGACATTGAAAAAGCCCTGGAAGAAAAAGGATTTAAAAATTTTACTCTTCGTCTGGAAAAACCAATTAAAATCTTGGGCGACCATTTAGTTGCCGTTGATTTGAAAGAGGGGATAGAAACGAAAATTAAAATTATTGTACAGCCACAACTTTGACGAATTTTTTGTTGCCGTTAAAACAAATGTGTTTGCGGTTTAAAAATTTAACCTTGCCGCTTTTTAAAGCATAAAGCGTGTCATCGCCGCCTTTCTTAACGTTTTGGCCGGGAACATAATGCGTGCCTCTTTGACGAATAATAATCTCGCCGGCTTTGATTATTGAGCCGTCGGATTTCTTAACGCCTAATCTTTTGGATTCGGATTCTCTCCCTAATTTACTTGAACCTTTTGCTTTAGTATGTGCCATAATTGTTGAAATTTTCGAGCTCATAATTGAGCGAAGAAAATTTCACTACAATTATGAGCATCCCGCCGCAGGCGGGATTACTTTATATTTTTCTGTGTTATTATAGACTTATTATAAATGCTGTCAAATTTTAAAGATTGGTTCAAGGAAAAATGGCGATGGATATTGGTCGGCTTTATTTTAGTCCTGATTATTACCTTAAGCTTCGGCATCGGCTATTTAATTGCCCAACAAGTCAATCCCGCGCCGATTATTATTGAAAAGTGCGCCGATTTTGTTTCCAAGCCATAAACGAGGATATCCGCGTTTATCCGCTTTTATAAATATCCAACCTGCGTCAACCAATGTTCGTTTTCCCATTCCCATAATTTTTTGGCGCCTAAAAATGCTTGAAAATCTTTTTCCCAATAAGGAAATTCTTGAAGTTCAATTTGACCTTTTATTTCCGACCATTCGTGCTGACAATTTTTCATTTCCGCATTTCCCCAAACGGTTTTAATTTTGTCTCTGCCGCCTTTGCTTCTTAAAATTGCCCCGCATTTCAAACAAACGCGATTTTGGTCAATCCTCAAAATCCAGCGCGTTTGAATGCCCTTAACCAAATCTTTAACCGCCGCCAAATAAGCCGCGGTTTGAAGATTATAATCCCGATAAATAGCTTGAGAAGTTTTGATATCTAAAATACCCAGTTTGCCGTCTATAAAAGCAACGGCATCAAGGGTGCCGGCGTAACGTTCGGCATAATTAATAATTCTTTTTTCCACTAAATCCGGGTCAACTTGAATATTTTTTTGTTTTAAAAATTCCAAAAATGCCTTGATGGAAGGTTCAATGGAGGAGGGGATTTCCGGCATTGTCCCGGTAATTATTTTTTCAATAGCACTATGAATTTGAGTACCTTCAACAGCTGATTGCTGTTTAACTTTCTCACCGGCATCAAAATTTTCCATTCCCCCATAAAAACGGTAAAGAGCGGGCTTGGCTTTAATTTCCACAATTCTAGTCACCCGGGGATACCAAAAACCGTCAATTTCATAACCGCAAAGGGATTTAAAATGTTCAGAATCGGAATAGAACATAAATAAAATTTCTAATTTCTAATATCTAATTATTTATTCATTAGGATTTGATTAGAAATTAGGATTTTGGATTTAGGATTTCCTTTTTTCCTTTTGCCATTTGATGATAGCAAAAAGGGAGTATACTTGTAAATATCGCCGGCACCCATCATTACTATGATCCAAGAATCTAGAAAATAGAATTTAGAATCTAGAATAATATTTTTTAGTAGATTAGGAAGTTTTCTGGGGGAGGGGAGATAAACAATAGTTTTTAGTTTTAAGTTTTTAGTTTTTAGTTTATTTATACGATATTGGATGACTTCTGCTAATTTTTTAGAGTTAATATTGTACGACAGTTTACTTGCTCTGAGCGAAGTCGAAGAGTCCCGACCGGCTACCTTAAAAATATCCAAAAGAATAAGAACATTTGTCTTGTTAAAAGCCCCTACAAAGTCCTTAAATAGAGCTTGTAGTCTTTGGGCCTGGTGGGGCTGAAAAACGCAAATAAGGCCTGTTCTTGGCCATTTTTGGGCTATTCCCGCCAGGGTAGCCTTGATTTCGGTCGGGTGATGAGCGTAATCGTCATAAACTTTAATTAGAAATTGGAAATTGCCCGGCCGCCCAAAACTTCGTCGTTTGGCGAAGTTAGGCGGGGGAATTGAAAATTTTAGCTCTCCTCTATATTCCATTCGGCGCCAGGCGCCACGATAGCTGCTTAAGGCGCTAAAAATATTTTTGTCTTTAATTTTTAAGGCTTTTGACAGAGTATAGACTGCTAAAGCATTGGAGAGATTATGTTTACCCAGAATCTTTAAGATCGCGGATAAACGCTGATTTAGACGCGGATTAACACCGATACTATACCAAAATAACCGAAGCTTATTTCGTTTGGCAATTTTTTGGATTTTGTTTTTTAAACTGAATAAATTTTTGTCATCTTTATTGACAACCAAGATTCCATTCGGTTGAAGATTATTAATAAATTTCAAAAAAGTATTTTTAATGATTTTTAAATTTTTATAATAATCAAGGTGCTCCCGGTCAATATTTGTAATAATTGCCGCAAAAGGAGAGTAATTTAAAAATGAACCATGATATTCATCGGCTTCCAATACTAAATAATTCCCTTTGCCGTTACGAAAATTACTGCTCTGTGGTGAGCCTGTCGAACCACCGAATTCTTTTAATTTGGTCCCGATAATTACTGTTGGGTCAAAGCCGGCCTGAATTAAAACCAAAGACAATAAGGCAGTGGCGGTGCTTTTGCCGTGAGCGCCAGTTACGGCCAAGGTTTTGTATTGTTTGGTTAAGTCGGCCAGGGCTTCGGCATAAGATTTAGTGATAATTCTCAATTCTTTGGCTTTTTTGAGTTCTGGATTATCTGAAGGCACAGCGCTGCTGTAAATAACCAATTTTGCCTCTTGAGGCACATTTTTGGCTTGATGACCGATAAAAACCCTTATGCCTTGTTTTTTTAATTGCTGAGTAATTGGAGAGCCGGCTATATCCGAACCGCTGACCTGCCAGCCCTGCGTTAAAAACCAGCGGGCTAATGCGCTGGTTCCAATACCGCCGATGCCGATAAAATAGACTTTTGGCTTGGTCATTTTATATTTTATATTTATATTTGACGTAAAAGGATTATTGGACGACATTTCTTAAACAGACTATTAAAGCCATTTCCAATCCCGTCCCCCGCTCTTATATCTTCTCATTTCATCATGAATAATTTTAAGTCTATTTAAATCTTCAGGTTTCCAATTAGTTTTATGAAAACCACGCTCGCCACGTTTTCTATTAAGTATCATTCTCTGATTTCTTCCGAAAATTTCTACAGCTTCTTTCCACAATTCAAAATTAAATCTCTTTTTTGCGTGTAATTTATATTTTTCAAAAAATGGCACTATTTTATCTGATAGATCATTAATATTAGTTACCGCATATCTCACCATACCGCGTTTATTCTTACTTAAATTTCCGCAGCTTAGGGTATTCTTAATTTTTTCTAAAATTTCTTTATCATCCCCTCTAAGCATTATCACAAATTCTATGTCCCAATAAAAATAAACCGGTTTAATACCACTGCGTTTACCTCGTTCGTGCCTTACATCACGACGAAACTTCAAAGCAAAACAACCTTCGCCATCGACGAATCCCGCAATATAATCACCAGGTAATTTCTCTATACTCAAATTATATTGCCAGTCGTACAATAAAGTCAAACGAAAAACTATTAACTCTTTAACAAAGAAGATAAAAACACCTCCGTTCTCCCTTTTTTAAGAATTCTTCTAAGACAATTTAAAACCGGAAAATTTTTTCTTTTCAGCAGTTTAAAAAAAGAATCTAAAGATTGGACTCCCTCGCTGGGAAAAGCGACTTTCCCCTTCTTGACTATATCTTCTCCGGCCCGACGATTGCGGGAAGTCAAACTAAAGCCGGTAGCTATAAAATCCCCCAATCCGGCCTCTCCCAACATAGTTTCTTGGGGAATTTTCAACTCTTTTGCCACAGCTAACGCTTCCCGAACGATATTTGAAACCAGCCAACCTTTTAAATTATTTCCCCATCCCAAACCGTCAGCCAGGCCCAAAACCACGGCATAAATATTCTTTAAAATTCCCGATAAAGCCACTCCCCTTTCGTCAGAAGAAAATTTCAAATTAAGAGGAGTATTTTGAAAAAGTTTTTTCGCTTGTTGAAAAATTTTTTTATCTTGATGAGCAAAAATACCGATGCCTATTTGCCCTTTTTGCAATTCCTTAGCCAAAGTAGGACCGCTTAAAACAGCAATTGGATTATTCGGCAAAAATTTCTTTAAAATCTCAAAACTGGTTTTGCCGGTTTTCTTTTCTAAACCTTTGGTTAAAGAAATAATAATCGTTTTTCTTTTAATTATTTTTTTAAGATTAGCGGCGACTTCTGGAACCGCCCATGAGGGGACGCAAATGAATAAAAAATCTGCCGCCGGTGCGGTTTTTGCCAACGGTTTTTGACTTTTGGCTTTTTTAGGGTCTTTATCCCAGGTTTCTATCTCTAAATCCGGTTTTTTACTAAGAATTTTCTTTAAAGAACTGCCGATTTCGCCCGCTCCAATAATTAAAATGCGTTGCGTCATAGTAAATTTATAAATATGAAATAGCGGTTTTAATTAGTTTAATCAAGGTTTCAAAAATCCAAACAATGACATTGCCGATGGCTTTTAAAATTGCCGTTAAACTCACGCCCAAGTTTCCTTCAAACCAATTATTAATTTTATAAAAAATTTCTTTAAATTTATCTAAAAAGTTTTGAGCATTTAAAGATTCAGTTTTTAAATTTTGAACAGTATTTTGTAATTTTTGGAAAAAAGGAGACTGAAAATTAGGAGTGATTTTTTGAACGGTATTAACTAAATCATTAATGGGAGCCGGCAAAAGATTTTTTATACTATTTAAATTAAAAGAATCCCCAGCCTCGGTTCCTTGAACTACGGCCGGCGCAAAACTCAAAAAAAGTCCCAAGATTATAAAAAAATAAATTTTTTTCATCAAATTATTTTTTAATTTTTAATATCCAAGTAAGAAATCGGATTTAAATCGCCGCCGAAGGGCATTGGGCCGCAAGTTCGGCTGCTACCCATATAAAAAGTCGGGCCGGCATAAACCGTAAGATGAAGATGGCTGCCAGTGGCATAGCCGCTGCGACCAACATAACCAATCAAATCTCCTCTTTTTATTTTATCACCAACCCGAACCGCCTGTCTAGACAAGTGGGCATATAAAGTAGTTAAATTGTTTTCGTGTTTAATGACAATAAATTTTCCGTAAGCGCCGCGATAACAATAACGGTCTTGGTCGCCCAGGGCAATAACTGTTCCGCTTTCAGCGGCAAAAATCGGCGTTCCCAACGGAGCCGCAATATCAATGCCATTATGAAAATGGCCGCGATAGCCGTAACGGGCAAAAGCCGTATAGCCGTAATCTTGGGAAATAATTCCTTGAGTCGGCAGAGCCAAAATTCCGGGCCGCGGCGCCGGCAAAAGATTAGGGTCAATATGTTTGCGCAATTCTAATTCTATTTTTTCAATTTCATCGGCAATGGCTTCTTGTTTCTGGATAAGGTCCTGAAGCTGTTGCTGATAAATCTTTTCTTGATTTTTAGTCACCGCCAAAAGATTTTGTTTTTCATTTTTTTGGTCTTGAATAATCAATTGGCGGTCAACTAAGTTAGCCCGTTCAAGATTCTTTTGGTCTTTTTTGTCTTTTAATTCGTCTGATTTTTGATTTAAAATTTCCCGGTCTTGTTTTGATTGTTTAATTTCTTCTGAAAGTCGGCTGTTTAAACTGACAAAATTTTGAACTTCGCTGACGCTAGCCGCCAAGCTTCTGTTTTTTAAAAAAAGAACCAAAAGATTTTCGTGGTCCTTTTCCTGAAGCTCAATTAAGAACTTAGCCATTAAATTTTCATCTATTTTAATTTTTTCTTTAATATTTCCTATGTCTTCATTAATGTAATTAATTTCCAAACCCAATTTTTCCAAAACAATTTCATTGCCTTTAACGGCAAGGTTAAGCTGATTGATGTTGGCATTAACAATTTTTAATTCCTTGCTTAGGCTTCCTTTGGTTTTGTTTAATTCATTAATATTTTTTTCAACATTTTCCCGCTGGCTTTGAATTTGACGCAACTCATTCATCTTCTGCTCAATTAACTGCTGAGGTGACAAAGACGCCGCCATTAAAAGCGACGGAAAAAGCCACCAAATAATTAAATTGAAGATTAAGATGCGTCTCAATTCCATTATTAGCTATTTTTTAATTTTTTCAGGGCTAAATTGATTCTTTTCAAACTTTCAGTTTTGCCCAGCGTTTTTATGATTTCCAAAGGGCCGGGGGAACTTTTTTTTCCTGAAAGAGCCACCCGCAAGGGCCACAAAATCTCTCCCCTTCCCTCTTTTTGCGCCAAAAGAAAAATTTCTTTCTCAAATTCGGGTTTCAACAATTCCCCCCTGGCTTTACTCTTAATAAAATTGGCAACGGTCTCTAAATTACTTCTTATTTTTTGAGACGGCGTATTTTCCCAAATTAATAATGAAGCCGGATAATCTTTTATTTTAAAGAAAAACTGCGAAAGTTGAGCAAAATCCTTCAAGCTTTTTAATCTTTCCTTTTCTATTTCAATAACTTTTTTCAAAAGATTTTTCTTTTTTAACCATCTTGAAGAAACAAAGGGTTTAAGGCGTTCCAGCAATTTATTAATCTCCAAATGTCTAAGATAATAAGCATTAAGCCAATCCAGTTTGGTTTGATTGAAAACCGCTCCGGCTTTTTGAACGCGTCCGAGGTCAAATTCGGCAATCATTTCTTCTAAACTTAAAATTTCGCGGTCTTGAACAGGATGCCAACCTAGAAGAACCAAAAAATTAAGCATTGCTTCGGCTAAATAACCATCTTTTTTGTAATCACCAAAAGACTTTTGGAGAAAACGGCTGGAAAGTTTTTTTCGGTCCGGCGTTAAAATCAAAGGCAAGTGCGCATATTTGGGCGGCTTTATATTTAAAACTTCTTGGAGTATCAATTGCTTGGGGGTATTGGAAATATGGTCTTCTCCTCTAATTACCTGAGTAATTCCCATTTCCCAATCATCAACAACAACCGCAAAATTATAAAGGGGTTCTTCTAAACTTTTGGCAATGACAATATCGCCCAAAAGCGAAGTGTCAAATTTAATGTTACCTCTAATTAAATCATGGAAAGAAATTATTTTCGCCGGCATTTTAAACCTGATAACGCCGCTGGTATTATTTAAATTCCGGCAGCGGCCGCTGTATTTGGGCGCCAAGCCTTGGCTTAACTGGGCTTGCCTTTCTGCTTCCAACATTTCCAGGGAACAATTACAATAATAAGCCCACCCCTCTTTTAAGAGTTTTCCCAAATAACGTTTGTAAATTTCTAAACGCTGACTTTGATAAACAATGGAACCGTGCCAATTTAAGCCTAACCAGATTAAACTATTAATAATTTCTTTTTCAAATTTTTTTTGGGAGCGTTCCTTGTCAGTGTCCTCAATTCTTAAAAGAAACTGACCGCCTTCGTGCCGGGCAAAAAGCCAATTAAATAAAGCGGTCCGAGCATTACCGAGACTAAAAGGACCTGTTGGCGAGGGAGCAAAGCGAACTTTGACCATACTTTTATTATACTCCTTAAAAGCCTAATTTGAGAATTTCCCGGGCAATTATCTCGGCGGCCTGCGGCCTGGCAAAAGAACGGGCCGCTTCGGCCATTGAAGAAATATTTTGGGAACTAAATAAAATTTTTTGAATCTGGTTTAAAACAATGTTTATTTTTAAATTTGCTTCCTCAATAACAACAGCCGCGCCGCTTTCGGCGTAATCGTAAGCATTAAAAAGTTGATGATGGGAGGCGGCTTCAGGCAAAGGAATTAAAATTGACGGTTTGCCAAAAGCGGCAATTTCAAAAATTGTGCCGGCCCCGGCTCGGGAAATCACCAAATCAGCGGCGGCCAAAGAATCCCTTAGTTTCATTGAATCCAAAAAATCTACCAAATGATAACGGCTATGAAAAGATTGGTCTATATTTCTTAAAACTTCACCCGACGCGGCTAAGGCTTCCTGATAATTATTTTTTCCGGTTTGATGATAAATTTGAGCCAAGGGCAAAAGTTTGTCCAAATTATTAATAATAAAATTATTGATTCGGGTTGAACCTTGGGAACCGCCCAAGACGAGGAGCAGCGGAATATTGACATCAAAACTCAAAAATTGTTTAGCCGCTTCCTTTCCAATAGCTTGCTCGGGCAAAACCGTCGGCCTTAAAGGATGACCGACTAAAGCGGTTTTTGAGGCCGGGAAAAAAGAGGCGGTCCGTTTAAAAGAAATGCCGATGCGTTTGGCAAAATGGCTGGAAATTTTATTAGTTAAGCCGGGAATGGCGTCGGATTCGTGAATAATAACAGGGATGAAATAAAATTTTGCCGCCAAAATAACGGCTAAAGCGCCGGGTCCGCCCTTGGAAAAAACAACATCCGGCATTAACCAATAAAGCCGCCAAAGAGTTTGGAAACAACTGAGAAAAAATTTGGGGATATCCAAAAAATTAGCCAAATCAAAATAGCGCCTTAATTTGCTGGATAAAATTTTGTAAACCTTAATCCCCCGCTCTTTAAATTCATTGTTTAACGGATTTTCGGGACCGAGATAAAAAATTTCCACCGATTCTTTGGTAATTTTTATTAAAGAATCAGCCACGGCTATTAAAGGATAAATATGGCCGCCAGTTCCGCCCCCAGTCAATAAAATTTTTATTTTTTTAAGCGCCATCTTGAAATATTTAAAATAATACCGCTCATTGTTAAAAACACTGCCAAAGCCGTACCGCCGTAGCTGATAAAAGGCAAGGGGATGCCGGTGAGGGGTATTAATCCGGAAATGGCTCCGATATTTATGAAAGCCTGTAAACCAATAAGAGAAATGAAACTGGTGACCAAATAACGGCTGAAATTATCAGGCGCCGCCGCGGCGATGTTTATTCCCCGCCAAATAAAAAGCAAAAAAAGGAAAACTAAACCGGCTGAACCAACAAACCCCAACTCTTCGGCAATAACGGCAAAAATGGAATCATCTATTGAGCCCGGAAGATAATTTATTTTTGTCGTTGACTGACCATAGCCCACTCCGAAAATTCTGCCCGAACCAATGGCTATTAAAGCTTGATTAAGATGATAACCTTTGCCCAAAATATCGGCGTTTTGGCCCTTAAAACTCGTCAGCCAACTGGTAATCCTTTGAAAACGGTAAGGAGTGACGGTAATTAAAACCGCTACTCCCAAAAGAGTAACTAAAACAAGAGCCACAAGAAATTTTATTTTGGCGCCGGCGGTAAAATACATTATCAAAGAAGCGGCTAAAATAATTATAGCAGTAGTGGTTGCCGGCTGCAAAAACAAAAGCAAACTAACAACGGCGGCTAAAAACAAAAATGGCAAAAATCCTTGAGTAAAACTTTTGCTTCGCTTTAAATTCCTGCTTAGCCAAGAAGAAAGATAAATCAAGAAAGTTAATTTTAAAAGTTCTCCCGGCTGAAAAGATAAGGGACCGAGGCTTAACCATCTCTCCGAGCCTCCGCTTTTAAAACCCAGGGGCGTAAAAACTAAAATTAAGGAAATTATGCTCAAAATCAAAAATAGAGGCGCCAATTTTTCTAAAAAGCGAAAATCAATAAAAAGGCCAATCAAAAAGCCAATTATTCCCAAAAGCAAACCGTACAAAAGCTGATGCTTAATATAATAATAACTGTCGCCAAATCTCAAACGACCGATATCCGAGGAAGCGCTGGTAAGCATCACCAACCCAAAAATTATCAAAACAAGCAAAATTTCCAGGAAAAAATAATCGGGCGAACTTTTGGAAGAAAAACGAAAAATCATTTTTAAGATTTTAATACTTTGCCGGCTAAAATTTTTTCCGGTTTTCCGTCCTTTAAAACCAAACGGCCATTAATAATAACCTCGCTTGGCTCGTTGCCGCGAAGAATAACAACATCAGCGTAGTAATTTTCTTTAATAAATCCCCGTTTAAAAATGCGGTATTTTTGGGCCGGACCGGCGGTAATTTTGGAAATGGCTTTTTCCAAAGGCAGTAAATCTTTTCTGCTTTCGGTCCAGCGGATAAATTGAAGAAACGTCTGGCAATTTTTTAATTTAGCCAAAGAAGGCGCCAAATTTTTTGTTGAAGAAATAAAAGACCGGGGTGAAAGCATGGCTTCTTCCAGACTTAAATTGTCAACTTGGGGAGAAAAAAGACTGGCTTTCAAATAAGTTATCCTCATTAACTTCAATAAAGCGGCTTCTAAATTTATTTCTTGATTTTGAGCAAATTCTTTTAAACTCTTGCCGCTTAAAAATTTTAAAGTTGGCGGCACGCTGGCAATGATTGCTTCTTTTAAAAATTCAATTTGAGAAAAATGTTCCAAAAGCCCTTTCTCCCAATGAAACGAAGAAATAATCTCAATCATTTTTTCCCTTCCTCCTTCCTGAACTGATTGAGGTAAAAAATTGTCAATCGGCGAAATGACTGACCCCAAAGGAGAAACATCAAAATTAAGACAAGTTTGGGCGCTTTCTTTTTCTATCAGCTTCAAAGTCTCCCGATAAACCGGAGAAAATTCTTTAAGCGGCTCAAAATAATTAATTTCCACCTCGCCCTTGCTGTCAGAGGCGATTTTAATTACTTCCTCCACCCCTTCTTTCAACTGACCAAAATTATAGCGAGAGTGAAGGCTGTAAACTTTTTTAAAATCAGCGGCGACTTCGGCTAATTTTTTGATTTCATAATTATTAATAAATCGGGTCTCTGGCCGGGTTAGGTCTAAAGAAAGTCCAAAAGCGCCTTCTTTAAAAGATTGAATGATTATTTTTTTTAAAAATGCCAGTTCGTTTTCAGTTAAATCGCGAAATTCTTCCCCGCCCAAAAAATGCCTGAGAGTAGAATAACCAACCAAAGTCCCGAAATTAACTCCCAATCCCCTCTTTTCCAAAACCTTCAAAAATTCTTTAACGGTTTGCCAGTGAACGTTTATTTTTTGAAAAACCGATTTCCTTCTTCGCAAATAATTTAAAGAATCCGAAAAAAAAGGAGCCAAAGAAAACCCATCGTTGCCGCCAATTATTGTAGTCACTCCCTGCTTTATCAAATCTTCCTGAAAAGGGTCGGTAAAAATTGAAAAATAATGGTCAGCGGCGTTGGTAAGGTCAATAAATCCCGGCGTCACCACGGCTCCTCGGGCATCAATAACAGTTTCTGCATCTTTAGAAGAAAAACTGCCCAAACGGACAATTTGCTGACCGCGAATAAAAATATCCTGTTTAACCGGGGGGGCGTCAGTGCCGTCATAAATCAACCCTTGTTTTATCAAAAGCGCCATTATTTAAATTATACTCTAAAGGAAGGTATTTTCCACCTCTATTTTATTTTTAGATTTCTGATTTCTAGATTTCTGATTTCTAGATTTATGATTTTTAGATTTCTGATTTCTAGATTGATTTAAACAGATTTTAAACAAAACTCCTTGTCCTCAATCTTGTAACATATGTTACATTTTTGAGGACTTTTATAAATCTATAAAATAGACAAAAAATACAAAAAATGGCGGGAACCGGTCGGGAAAAAAATTTTCTCTTCTTTTCTCTATATCTCTATCTGCTCTGTCTATTCTAGATCACTCGGGCGAGAAAAAACAAAACCAAGCCAATGGAACCGATAATGGCGTTTAAAATCCAAAAACGCATTGTCACTTGAGTTTCCGGCCAGCCCAAACCTTCAAAATGATGATGAATGGGAGTAGAAAGAAAAACCTTTTTCTTGAAAACTTTTTTGCTGATAACTTGAATAATTACCGAAGCCGATTCCAAAACCAAAACAAAACCAAAAAAAGGCAAAAATAATGCCGTGTTAGTTAACATTACCATCGTCCCCAAAGTTACTCCTAAAGACATTGAACCGGTATCGCCCATAAAAAATCTGGCCGGGTAAACATTGAACCATAAAAAAGCCAGAAGGGCGCCCAAAATAGTGCCGCCCATCACGGCTAAGTCATAACGATGCAAAACAAAGGCCACAATTGTTAAAGCGGCAAAAGAAAAAAGCAAAACCCCGCCAGCCAAGCCGTCTAAACCATCGGTCTCATTGGCGGAAAACGCCGTAGCAATCAAAACAAACATAAAAAAAGGAATATACCACCAACCCAAAAAAACATTGCCTATAAAAGGAATATAAAGAACGTTCCAGTTCAAGCGAAAATAAAACCAGCCGGCACCCAAGGCGGCAATGAGCGCATAAAGAATTAATTTATGCCGGACTTTTAATCCCCCGCCTTTGGGGCCGATTTTTAAAATTCCCAAAACATCGTCAAGCAAACCCAAAAAAGCGGCCAGAGCCATAGCCGCCAAGGGTAAATAAGTTTCCGCCCGATTAACAAAATTAAAATAATTAGCAAAACCGTCAATTAATTTCTGTAAAATAAAAAATCCCAAAGCTAAAATCAAAACCGTCCCCCAAATGATAATTCCTCCCATCGTCGGCGTTTGATTTTTATGCTGATGAAATTTAAAGAAAACCGGCGCTGAACTTTCATCGCGAATATTTTTCTTTCGCAAATCAAATTTAACCAAAAAACGAGAAACAAAAGGAGTCAAGAAAATAGCGCTGACAAAAGCCAAGGCCATCATAATAAAAATTCTGGTGGTTTCGTAAATAAACATTTATTTATTTTAAATAATAAGCTTTATTGACCCAATTTAAAAGTTCTTTGGCTTGTTTGAATCTGTCGCCGCTGCTTCCTAAAATAATCACCAAAAGCCGGTCATTATCCAATGAAAATATTGAAAGCAAGTTTCCGCCCGCTTCATCGGTAGTGCCGGTTTTCCCGCCCAAAAAATCAACATTTTCAACCAAGGGATTGATATTGTTCAGCTTATGACTGTTGTTGCGATTGAACGGCTGAACCAAGATGCTTGGCAACCGGCTCCAAGTAAAGATTTCCGGATGGTGATTAAAGATATATTCGGTCAATAATAACAAATCCGCGGCAGTTGTGTGGTTGGCGGCTGATAAACCGACTGGCTCTGCTATCTCGGTTTGGGTCATTCCTATTTCTTTGGCTTTTTGATTCATCAACTTTACAAAAGCGCTCCGTTGGTCAAAAGGTTCGTTTTTTTGACTTAAAGATTCTGCCAAAGCAGCGGCGGCATCATTGCTGGAGGTTAAAATCATAATTTTCAAAAGGTCGCGGCTGTTATAAATTTCCCCGGCTTTCAAACCGCCGGCTCCGCCTTCGGTCACCACCGCTTCTTGACTAATGGTAACTTTTTCTTCCGGTCGGCTGTTTTCCAAAAAAACAACAGCGGTTAAAAGTTTGGTTAAAGAGGCCAAGGGCCAAGTTTCGGAAATGTTATAATGAAAAAGAGAAACATTCTTATCAAGAGATTCTATTAAGACTGATTTGGCGTTAACTTCCGGGTCCAAAATAGACCAGTTTCTTGCTAAGATGCCAACTGTTTTATTTGAAGAAGGGTAAGAATTTAAAACGCCGACGCTTTGAAAATCAAAACTTGCCGGCTGGCCTACTTTTGAAAGCCTTTCCAAATTTGCCGCTTTTTCCGAAGAATTCAAAAAAGAAGAAGTATAAGTCCAAGAGCGGAATAAAATTAAAGAAAAAAAAATTATTCCTAATAAAATTATCGCTTGCCATTTAATATCCATATTTTTAAACTAAATTTTTGACTACCGGATTTTTAATTTCTGGATTTTCAATTTCAAACTTTTTTAAAATATCGCGGTATTTTCCATATTCCGGCAAATCTTCAATTTTATCTAATCCCAAATGTTTTAAGAATTCCAAACTAATTTGATATAAATAAACATTGACGCGGCTCGGTGAAGCTTTCTTTTCTATTAAACCTCTCATCAATAAATTTCTGAGAATGTAACTGGAATTAACTCCTCTCAAATAATCAATCAAGGAACGGGGCATTGAACCCAAATAAGCAATAATGGTAAGGGTTTCTAGGGCGGCCGGCGTTAAACTCTCCCGAAAATCTTCCTGAATTAATTTTTGAATTAAAGGCTGAAATTGCGGTTTGGTAACTAATTGAACTTCATCTTGATTTATTAAAAGGACCAAACCCCGCTCGGAATCTTTCAAAGAATAGGAAAAATTTTCCACCAGCTTCTTGGATTCTTCAACTGAAATCTGAAAAAAATTGGCAATTTTTTTGAAAGAAATCGGCTCTCCCGCCAAAAAAAATAAGGCCTCTAATTCCCCTTGTCTTGATAACTGGTCTTTCTCAGTCATTTTCCCTTATTTTATCTCAATTAATTTTTTTTGGCAATTTTTATTTCACTAAAATGGGACTCCTGCCGGACCTCAATTATTTGTTTTTTTATTAAATAAAGGATGGCTAAAAATAAAACGATAATTTCACTCTTGGATTGTTCAATCTGGAGAGCCGAAAAATTAACGGCCTTTTTGGTTATTTTTTTTAAAATTTCTCTCATTTTAGTTTCCACGCTTACAATATTATTGATGATTGACATTTGAGGAAGCAAAATTTTTTCCAGCTCCCCCGTTAACTTCCCGGCAACTCTTGGGAAATCCTCAATTTTAAATTTTTTTGGCGGATAAAAAATAGTTCTCAAGGATTTCAAAAATTCCCGATTCATCATTTGAGGTTCTTCGCTCCAAAGCCGATAAATATTTTCTTTGGCGGCTTTTAACTCCTGGTGAATTTTCAACCGCAGCTCCAAGTCGGCAATTTCGGCTTTTTCCTCTTCTTCCAAAGCTAAAAAAGGGAAAAGCGCCCGAGATTTAATTAAAACCAGGCGGGAGGCAATTACCAAAAAATCGGCTAAGATTTCCTTATCAACTGACTCGGACAATGATTCAATATATTTTAAGAAATCGGAGGTCACTTGAGCTAAACTAATCTGAGTAATTTCTAATTTTTTTTCTTCAATCAGTTCCAAAAGTTTGTCCAACGGTCCGCAGTATTGTTCTGATTTAAGTTCAAAGGTCATATTATTTTTAGCTGTGACGGATAACCATAACATCGCCTTCTTGAACGACATAATCCTTGCCCTCCAAACGAAGCCAGCCTTTTTGTTTGGCCCGCTGCCAAGCGCCTTGCCCCGGACCAGCCAAAGCAGCGGCTTCCAAAAGTTTTTCCCAATTTATAACTTCGGCTTTAATAAATTTTTTTTCAAAATCCGTATGGATAACGCCGGCCGCTTGCGGCGCTTTGGTGCCTTTTTTTACAAACCAAGAACGAGCTTCATTTTCATTGGCGGTAAAGAAAGTAATAAGGTCAAGAAGTTTATAAAAAGCTTCAAAGATTTTTTTTAAATTTTCTTCGGGCAAATCTTCTTTCAAGTTAATAAGCACATAAGGGTAGTTAAGAAATTTAATTTTATTGAGCAAAGATTCTTCCGCTTCTTGTTCCTCGCCGTTAAGCACAATGAGCTGCGGTTTGGCGCTTAAAAGGTTAATTTTTTCTTTTGATTCTTCGTCTTTTAATTTTAGTTCGTTTAATACTGTTTCCAAATCGCGAAGAGGATTTATTTCGCCTTCAAAATGAATAATTTCTTTATCTTTAAAGACCCGAATAAGATGAAGAATGGCGTCAACTTCCCGAATGTGAGCCAAAAACTGATTGCCCAGTCCCCTCCCTTCATGAGCGCCGGCTACCAAACCGGCAATATCCACAAATTCCAAGACCGCCGGCAAGATTTCTTTTGAACCTATTACTTTGGCTATTTTTTTTATCCGTTCGTCCGGAGCCGCCACCACCCCGACATTCGGGTGAATAGTGACAAAAGGATAGTTGGCAATAGGCACTTCTTGCTTAGTAAGAATTTTAAACAATGTTGATTTTCCCACATTAGGAAGACCAACAATGCCTATAGCTAATTTCATAGATACTATTATATTATACTATAATTGACAAAATTATTGTTATACATTAATATCTATACATCTTTGACAACTAAATAACAGAATCAAGACAAGAAAAGAAAGGAGGTTTTTCTATGAAAAACTTTATTAAATGGTGGTTTCTCGACAAAGAAGGTTTTTCTCCGGCGGGTTTCTTCCTGGCGATGTTGCGCTCTGGCTTGACGTTCGGGGCAACAACCTTCATCAGCATCGGGGTAATCTATCCCGGTCATTTAAATCTTGCTCTTTTTTGCGGATTTATCTCATTTTTGGTGGGTATCTTTTTTACCATCTGGTATGGTCTCTAGTCTCAATCAGTTGAAAATTCATAACCATCATAACATAGGAGGAGTAAGAAATGAAAGGCATAATTGCTTATTCATTCGGCCTGGGTCCAAAAGATTATTTATCTATGCAGTTTTGCAGAAAAACTGGCTAAAAAGGAGAAAGGAGGAAATTATGGTTTGGATAATCATTGCTTCTTTTCTGCTTTACGCAGTTCTCGGCTTTCTCACGGCGTGGTGGTATGGGAAAAAGCTGGAGGAACTTGAAAAACAGCTCATCAAAAATTGGAAAATGGAATTCAATCTTTGGAAGATGCTTCGGTGGATTGGGCTCAGTTTGGTAGCTTGGTGGTTCGTTCTTCCTTATGAACTCGTCACTAATTTCAAACAGTGGCGATATCCCTACTGTGCGGAGGATTTATGAGAATATTGAAAATCATCTGGGAGATTTTTACGACCCTCTTCCGGGGAGGAGTAACGATGATGATTATTGCCGGAATCCTCCTCGGGGTAGCGATCTTATCCGCCTTAGAAAAATCCTTAGAAAAAGGGCGGATAGATTAGATTGAAATTTATTTTTTCCAATATGACCGGCATAGGCAACATCAACGCGCCGGTCTTTTTTTATTTCTGAACACTTGACAAAATTACAGTTAAACGTTAATATTTATACATCTTTGACAACTAAATAACAGCAAAACAAGAAAAGAAAGGAGGTTTTTCTATGAAAGTCATCAAATGCATCAAATGGTGGTTCTTCGGTAAGGAAATTTTCTCTCCGATGAGTTTCTTACTCACTATGTTGCGCTCTGGCTTGACGTTCGGAACGGCAGCATTCATTATCCTTAGTTGGATCTATCCCAACCAACCCAACCAACCGTCTATTGCTTTTTTTGTTGGCTTTATCTCATTTTTGATGGGTCTTATTTTTCCGATTTTGTGGGGATGGGGAGCCACCAAAACCATTTCCTTGAAATGATTGAAAATCTATATTTTTTCTTTGCCCAAATGGGACCGGCATAGGCAACACCAATGCGCCGGTCTTTTTTTATTTCTGAATTTTTTATTTTTACTCTTTTATCTTCAATCCATAAACCACTTTCCCGAGTGGCTGGTTTTCCGTTTAATTTTTTATCAATATAAAAATTTTTTGTTACTTTTCCAGGACCATTTATATTTTCTACTGCCCTAATTAAAATCGCCGCTGGGTAACCCTTTTTGCCAGTAACAATATTTAACATCCAATGCATCCCATAAGTAAAATAAACATACCAAAAACCAGCCGGGCCAAACATTATTTTATTTCTATCAGTCATTCCCCGGAAAGCATGAGAGGCCTTATCCTTGAAACCATCATAAGCCTCAACTTCAGTAATCATTGCTGAAACTAGCTTACCCCGATATCTCCGAACTAAATATTTTCCCATTAATTCTTTGGCGACTGTTAATGCCGGCCGATTAAAAAAACTTTGACTTAAAATCTTTCTCATATCCAGAAAGCGGCCCTTATAATAACCTCCTCACTTCTTCAATTATTTCTTTAGGCACCGGGTCTCGTTCCGGGCTTTTACCGGGATACCGCCAAGCCGTGATAATTTTGATTTTCTTCTGTTTGGAATTTGGAATTTGTGATTTGGAATTTGCTCGCTTGGCGAGCTTATACATCGCCCAAATTTCCTGATATTTTTTAGTGCCGGCCGGCTGCATCACGGCTATAGTCTCCGGCGCAATCCCCTCCTCCACTCGTTTAGGAAAACGAATAATTCGTTGAATTCTGTTTTCCGATATTCCGTAATAAAGCATTTTCCCAAAAACGTGATGAGTCCACTGATACTTATCAGTATTTTTGGGCGGTTTAATCATAAAAAATTTTATCTTCGGCTGTACAATCCGATTAAAACGGTTCGGCCCAAAACGCGGCTGTTTATTGCTTTTTCAATGTTTATTGCTTTTTCAATATCGGCTTTAGAAGCGCCAGCTGGCAAATTTAAAATTGAATCCAAGGCATAAAGTTTAAACATATAACGATGAGGTTTTGAACCTCTTGGCGGACAAGGACCTCCGTATTTTATTTCGCCAAAACTAGTTGTGCCCTGGATGGCGCCGGCTGGCACTTGATTTTCTTCAATGATTCTTAAGTCTGGATTTAAATTCCAAATCAGCCAATGGTCCCAAGTGACGCCGCCAGTGGCATCCGGGTCGTCCATAATTAAAACCAAGCTTTTCGTTCCCAAAGGAATATTCTCTATTTGCAGAGGAGGATTAATGTTTTGAGAGTCGCAAGTATATTTAGAAGGAATGGGTTCATTATTATTGAAAGCCGGGCTTTTAAGAATAAGATTGGCCATAAATTTAAAATCTATATTTGCTTCTTTATTTTGCTCTGCCGACCTTTGAAAAAATAAGAAATAAACGCCAATTATTAAAACTATTAAACCGAGACCCGAAATAATTATTAAAATTTTTTTCATTTTTGGCTGTTAATTATATTATAGCCATTTTTAAAAAGAATAAAAGGCAACAAAAAAACTCGCAGGCAAAAAAGTCATCAATACTTTCTTTGCCTTTGTATTTTTAATATCTAATAAGACGACGATCGTCACCAAATTAGATAATTAGACAGAGCCAGGTTCAAAAATTACCCCTCTATTCCTCTCAGACATCGCATTGAAATTCTTTTTAAGAAGAGATAATCTAAGGATATGGCTTTGTCTTTATACCGAAAATATCGGCCCTTAACCTTTTCTGATTTGCTGGGGCAGGAAATTGTTGTTCGGGTTTTAAAAAATGCCAGCCGCCAAAACAAATTTTCTCATGCTTATCTTTTTGCCGGGCCTCGGGGAACCGGCAAAACCACCGCCGCTCGCCTCATTGCCAAAGTCGCTAATTGCCAAAAACGACAAACTGACCCGGAATTTACCAAAAAAGGCGAGCCCTGCAACGAATGTCAATCTTGCTTAAGCATTGACCAGGGCCGAAACCTGGACCTTATTGAAATTGACGCTGCTTCCAATCGCGGCATTGATGAAATTAGAAATCTTAAAGAAAGCGTCAGGGTGACGCCGGCTTCTTACAAATATAAAGTTTTTATTATTGACGAAGCTCACATGCTTACCAAAGAAGCTTTCAATGCTCTCTTAAAAACCTTAGAAGAACCGCCGGCTCATGTCATTATTATTTTAGCCACCACTGAATTTGAAAAAATTCCGGCCACCATCAGCTCCCGAACTCAAGAGTTTTTCTTTAAAAAGGCTTATCTCCACCAGATTTTGGGGAAAATAAAATTAATAGCTGAAAAGGAAAATATTAAAATTTCCAACGAGGCTCTGGAGCTGATAGCGGCTTCGGCAGAAGGAAGTTTCCGCGATGCCGAATCGCTTTTGGACCAGTTGGCAACAATGACCAATGACGCCATTGAACTTCAAGATGTAGAAATGGTTTTAGGCAAAGTCGGCTTTAAAAAAATCTCTAAAATAGCCGAATTGCTTCTTAAAAAGGATTTGCCCAATGTCTTGGAAGAAATAAAAATAATTGAAGACTCCGGCCAAAATTTAGCCCAGTTAACCAAGGATTTAATTCATTATTTGCGCCGGGTGGCGGTTTTAAAATTTAATCCCCAAATGACAAAAATTTTTGAAAAAGATTTCCTCCCCGACCATCTTAAAACAATGGAGGTTCACTCAAAAATTTTTACAGAGCATCATTTAAATCTTTTGAAATCTTTGATTTCCGCCTACAGCCAAATGCGCTACAGTCAATTTCCCATAATTCCTTTGGAGGTTGCGATAATAGAACAACTAAAAACAAAAGACTAAAAACGAAAGACTCTGATGAATGAATTCAGATTCCTCAAGTGGGACGTTTACCGGAACACGAAAAAAGTCGTGAAAGAGATTTTTGGTATCACCGGCTCACTCGCGCCGGGTTTCAAATTTAATCTTGGCGACCAACTCAACCGTTCTGTTATATCCATCGCTCTCAACACCGCGGAAGGGAGCGGAAAGGGCTCCGATCACGAGCTCGCAAGATTCTTTGATATTGCTATAGGCTCAACCCATGAAACCATCGCCGCACTTGATTTAACAAGAGATAACAAACTAATATCAGATAAGGAATTCCAAGGGCTGACGGAGGACCTGATGTCTATTGGCCGTCAACTCGAAGGATTTAAAAGAAAATTGAAGAGGCGACAATCTTGTCTTTAGTTTTAGGTCTTCAGTTTTTTGTCGCGTATTATTGCGGGGTCGTCTAATGGTAGGACACAGGACTTTGGATCCTGGTATGATGGTTCGAATCCATCCCCCGCAGCCAAGTTGTAAAGTTTGCGTTTCCCGCCTCGCTCGGGGCTTCGCCCCTCGCTCCCGCCAATTCGGCGGGCAGGTCGGCGGACGAATTTTCAAGCAATTTCCAAGGGTTTTTGTATTCTACAAAAACCGCCCGCTCCCGCAGGAGCGGGTTCGAGCCAATCCTTTTGAGGAAATTTTTCTTTTCGGAAAAATTTCCTCGCAAAGCGACAATTTGTGCTTGATTAGCCGCCAAAATGAAGTTTCGGCAAAGTTCGAGCCAGCGATTGCCCTTTCGCTCAAAATCCTTCAATTTTTCGGAAATCTCAATTTTTTGATTGAGAATTTTCTGTTTTTGTGGGATAATAAAGTTAATAAACTATTGATACCGTCCAAAAAATCGCCAAAGCATTGGGCGTTGATGTTAATGATTTAATAAAATAAATAAATTATGCAAACTAAAATTAGTAAAACAATTAAAGAATTGCCGGAAGATGAACGGCCGCGAGAAAAATTGTTAAAATATGGCGCTGATAAGTTAAGCGATACCGAACTCCTTGCAATCCTTCTGCGGACTGGCACAAGAGGAAAATCAGCGATTGAAATAGCGGAAGAAATTTTGAAAAGCGCCGGCGGCACATTCAAAGGTTTGGCCGGAAAAGACACAGAAGATATCACCAAAATGCTGGGTGTAAAAAATGCCAAAGTAGCCACAGTTGCCGCCGCTTTGGAAATTTCGCGTCGTGTTTCCAAGCAAATATTAAAAGAGAAAGGAATTATCTAATATGTCAAAACTACCCGATCCATTTTCCACAAAACCGACCAAAGAGCAGATACAGACGACACGCGAAATTATAGACGCGATTTTCAAAGATCCCCAAATAAAGTACGGCCTTAAAGAATTTTCTGGTATAAAAATTGATGAAGCGCTAAATATTTTTGAAAAAGAAAAAGACAAATTTTATATCCACTGCCTCAAACGCGATAAAGATGTTTTGGTTTATGACAAAAGCAAAAATAAGAGTTGGCCAGAGGAAACAATTCGTCAATTATGGCTGTGGAAATTAATTAAAGAATATCAATATCCCCTAAATAGAATTGAAGTAGAAAAATCAGTTCATTTTGGAAGAGAAATACACGCGAAAAGAGCCGATATTGTGATTTATAAAGAAGACAAAATAACCCCTTATATAGTTTTTGAGTTAAAACAACCAGAGGCAAAGAAAGCAGAACAACAACTTAAGGCTTATATGTCCGGCGAAGGAGCGGAGGGCGGTGTTTGGTCAAATGGATTTCAACAATTTATTCTTTATCGTCCCTGGCCAAAAGAATACATTACTACTCTTTCTGGAATTCCAAAAGTAAATCAAACCTGGGATGACCTTTTTGAAGAAAAGAGAACTTATCAACAACTCAGAAGTGAATTTGACCTCTCTTATATTATTGAACGATTAGAAGAGATGGTTTTAGCCGCTTCAGGAGTTAATGTTTTTCAGGAGGTTTTTAAGTTAATTTATGCCAAACTTTATGATGAAGAACAAGCAAAAAATGTTAGAAAAGAGCAGGAGGTTTTATTCCGTCAATATAGAGACCCCAAAAAGACCTATTCAATTATTAATCATGAACTTTTCAAAAATGCTATCGGGAAATGGCAGGACATATTTAATCCATTAGATAAAATTGAACTTTCTCCTGAACAACTTCAAGTATGTGTTCCATTTTTAGAAAAAGTTAAATTTTTTGATTCTGGCCGAGAAGAATTAGAAATTATTGATAGAGCATTTGAACATCTTTATGCTGAGGTCTCAAAAGGACAAAAAGGGCAGTATTTCACCCCTCGCAATGTTGTTAAAATGGCAATAAAAATGTTGAATCCTAAAGTTGATGAATACATTATTGATCCAGCTTGTGGTTCCGGTGGATTTTTACTTCATACAATGTATTGGATTTGGGACAAGTATTTAGTTGAGGCATCAAAAAAAGGAAGGACGGATTACGCCAATCAATATCTTTTTGGCTTTGATTTTGACGATAATATGCGTCGTATTTCTCAGGCATTAATGCTTATCGCTGGCGATGGCAAGCATCATATTTTCAAAAGAGACGGTTTGGATGCCAGAGATTGGAGAACAGAACAAGCAGATGAAGCAAGAGTAGCGATAAAACGAAATAATCTTTTGGCAGAATTTAAAAATCCAGCGGAAGACGAAGAAAATAAGAAAACCTTTCGTTACCTAAATTTTGATGTTTTATTAACAAATCCTCCTTTTGCTGGTGAGATTACTGATTCAGGACTCTTGCGTCAGTATGAATTCGCCAAAAAGAAAGGGAAATTAAAGTTAAGAATGGAGCGTCATCTTTTATTTATTGAAAGATCATTAGATACTCTAAAACCAGGTGGTCGGCTGGCAATTGTTTTACCTCAGGGTGTTTTAAACAATACCAACATGGAATGGGTTAGAAAATGGCTATTTGAAAAAGCTCGAATTTTAGCAGTCGTAGGGCTACATCAAAATACATTTAAACTTCCAGCTCCGGCTAAGGGCGCTGGAACTAAAACCAGTGTTCTGTTTCTTCAAAAGTGGAATAAAAACGAAAAACTGTCCAAGGATTATCCAATTTTTATGGCTGTAAGTAAAAAATCAGGTAAGGATAACTCAGGCGAATATATTTTTATTGATGAGAAAAACAATAGAGTCCACTCTAAAAAAGGATTCTTCCCCAGGAATTCAAAACTAGACCACGACCTTGATGAAATCGCCGAATCGTTTGTGAAATTCGCCCAAGAGCAAAAATTTAGTTTTTGGAAATAAAATATATGCCCACAAATAGACACTTTAAAGATATAAAAACGTGCTTTTGTTTTCTTGACGAAACAGGTTTGCTTTATAGCAAAAGAGACAAATTTTTTGCCCTTGGAATTATCAAATGCCGCAATCCACAGAATCTTTATAACCAAATAAGGAAGATTAGGCAAAAATACAATTATGACAACGAAATAAAATGGGCCAGCTTGGATCGTAGAATAAGATTTGATATCGCTAGAGAATTTTTCAATGTATTTTTATCAGAAGACGCTAAATTTAACTGCATTATTCTCAATAAAGAAGAATTGGATTTCCAAAAATATTTTCAAGGTAATTTATACAAAGTTTATCAAAACTTCTCGGTTGCTTTATTGAAACTTGTTATAGGCAAAGATCCTGAAGAAGTAGTCATTTTATTAGCTGATGATTATTTTACTCCTGACGGAACGGAATTAGAGGATAGAATTAAAAAGTTTGTCAATGACCACTATCAAAAATTTATAGTTGCCGGTGTATGCCAAATCAATTCTAAAAGCTCCGATATATTACAATTGACCGATTTAATGTTGGGAGCGATATTATATGATTTAAAAAAACAACACGGCCTTATAGGCGATCAAAATACTTATAAAAGAAAATTTCTTAATTTTTTATACCAAAAACTAAAAATTAAAAAGTCCTTTTTCGTAAATCAATTTGGATTTAAAACAAGGAATTATGTTTTATCCGGCGATAAGATAAAGGCCACTATTTTTGATAGCAAAAGGTCAAAAGCGCAAAAATTTATAGATAAAATAAAAACAAGCCATGGCCCGTAATGGGCGACGCTTGTTTTTGATAGATGCTATGAATAATAGCACCTGTGTATATAATAGCAAACCATCCACTAATGTCAATATAATCTGTGGATAACTAAATAGCCGAAAATGGAGTAAAAATTTAGTTTTTATTTATGAATGAAGAAAATCTAAACTTAGTCAAAGAAGAGTTTGATAAAGACAGAAAACTTTGGACAGATATTGTGTTGCAAAGGATTTTTTATTATGGCGATTTAAAAATAAAAATAGCAGAAAGGGAATTTCAGTTTGCGTTATTTTTAACGACGATATCCGTTGCTTTCCTTGCGCTTATATTGCCATTGATTTCAAATTTTGGCTATAAGATTTCAAATATTGTTATTTTTGGATTTTTAATTTCTTCAGCGCTTGGTTTTATAAGAATTATTTTGTCAATCATTTTTGATAAAAAAGAGGTCCCAAAAGACGAAAAGTTTGAACTAGATTACTTTCAAAAATGTCAAAAATTAGCAGTAGAAATTTATGACAGCGCCTTAAATCAGATCGTCAACGATGAAAAGATAAAAGAATATTTTGGTTTAGGGAAAAATGCCAGAAATTTGGCTTTTCAACGAGAAAAAGAAAAACGTTTACCTAATAAAATTTTATCAATTATCTATTATTTATTTTTGCTTTCTTTTATTATTGGATTTATTAGTTTGTTTTATGAAATTATTCATTACTTATGACTTATTCCATTATTCAAAAATCACAACTTGAAGGCGGTTTGCGGCTGGACGCAGAATACTATCAGCCGGAGTATTTGAAAATCAGAGAAAATATTAAAAATATTGGTTTTTTTAATTTCGGCGACATTATTACTGCTTTTGGTAGCGGGAAAAATCTTCCGCAGACGAATAATACTAGTTTTATAAAATTTGTTAGAACGCAAAATGTAAGACCGATAATTATAGATGATAATGGAATGACTTTTACTCAACAGAAAAATTATCCTAAGTTAAATTACGGTGATTTATTATTTGTAAGAGTAGGTGAGGGCGTCGGTAATAGTTCTGTAGTCACGAAAAATTTTCAGGATACTACTTTTAGCGATAATGTTATAAGAATTAGAATAAAAAATGTTAATCCTTTTTATGTTTCAGTTTTATTAAATTCAAAAATTGGTTCTTTATTAATGGAACAAATAAAGAAGGGAAGTGCTAGGTCTTTAATTAGTAGAGAAAATCTAAATTCTTTGCGAATACCAAAAATTATTCAAGAACAGCAAATTTATTTTGAAGATATTGTTAATCAATCAGAAAAATTAATAATAGAATCAGAAAAAATTTACTCCCAAGCCGAAAAGTTGCTTTTGGAGGAGTTAGGGTTGAAAAATTTTGAGGTTAAGGATGATTTGTCTTATATCGTCAATCTTTCTGAAACAAAATCCGCTCATCGCGCTGACGCTGAATACTTCCAGCCGAAGTATGAAAAATTGGTTGAAAGAATTAAAAGCAAAAACGCAAGAATGCTTGGCGATTTAGTTTCAATGAAAAAAGGAATTGAACCCGGGGCTGAGGCATATCAAGATGAGGGAAAGTTATTCATCCGCGTAAGTAGTCTTTCAAAATACGGCATAGAGGATAAAGATCAAAAGTATTTAAGCGAGGAACTATATCAAAAGCTGAAAAATAATCATGAGCCAAAGGTTGGCGAAATTTTACTGACCAAAGATGCAACTCCAGGAATTGCGTATGTGATGAAGGAACAGATTGAAGGGATTATCTCAAGCGGGATTTCAAGGTTAAAAATAAAAGATAAAGAAATTGAAAACGAATACTTAGCTCTATGTCTAAATTCTGTCCTCGGTCAGATGCAAGCAGAACGCGATGGCGGGGGGTCTATCATTACACACTGGAGACCCGAACAAATTAAGAGCATCCTTATACCCGTATTACCAAAATCCACTCAGCAAAAAATCGCGGATTTGGTCCAAAAATCCCACGAAGCCCGCTCAAAAGCAAAACAACTTTTAGAAGAAGCAAAAAACAAGGTCGCAAATTTAATTGAAGTAAAATCATAAAAATTATGGCGAAAGTAAATAAACCAATTAAAGA